>OGOL01000037.1_pt1 | contig 140187 bp, 118 predicted proteins | sample 1552641 | NCBI WGS metagenome assembly OGOL01 (sample SAMEA2580140, study PRJEB22360) | human gut metagenome | biome: human gut; feature: human-associated habitat; material: faeces | place: Denmark | collected 2008/2010 | reverse complement strand
ATAAGAAAGAAAGCAAACTGGCAGAAGAAGAGAAGCGAGAGCCGGAGCTGATGCCGCCTATTTCATCGCATACTCTTCGTCATACGGGATGTACCAGACTGGGTGAGAATAATGTCAATCCCAAAGTTATGCAGTATGTGATGGGCCATTCAGATGCACAGATTACAATGAATGTCTATAATCATATTGCAGAGAAGTCTCATGTGGAGAACGAGATGTCTAAAATGAACCTGCCGGAAACCGTACCTGCTGTGGTATAAACCAGAAGCCGTTGTCGTAAAATGTGGTAAGAAAATCAGACGAATCTATTTTTCCAAGAATTTGTGGTAAAAATGTGGTCAAATCAAGAAAATCGAGTGCGAAAGTAAGTGAAAAATCCCTGTGAAGCTCGTAAAATCAAGGCTTCACAAAATCTTCACAAAATAATTAGCACTCACATCTTGACAGTGCTAACAATCGGTGCTATATTAAAAACCGTAATAAGAAACTACCTATACAAAACGCAGCCCCTGCGAGTTACTTTTTTAAAGAGCCGCGGCAGCTGCGTTTTATATATAAAAATAGTTGGGTGGAATTATTTTCATTCACCCAAGCTGAAGGAGGAGAGCCTATGAACATCAGCAAATTTACGCAGAAATCCGTACAGGCTGTTCAGGATCTGGAGAAGGTTGCTTACGAATATGGCAACCAGGAAATCGAACAGGAGCATCTGTTATATACCCTCCTGACACAAGAAGACAGCCTGATTCTCAAACTGATCGAGAAGATGGAAATAAATAAAGAATATTTTCTGAACACAGTAAAGAACGCCCTGGATGCAAAAGTCAAAGTATCTGGCGGCGAACTCCGGTTCGGACAATATCTGAATAGGGCACTTGTAAATGCAGAAGATGAAGCTAAGGCAATGGGAGATGAATACGTATCCGTAGAGCATCTTTTCCTGTCCCTGCTGAAATATCCAAGCCCCAGCATGAAGAAAATCTGGAGCGAATTTGGCATTACCAAAGAACGCTTCCTGCAGGCACTTTCCACAGTACGTGGAAACCAGCGTGTAGTAAGCGACAATCCGGAAGCCACTTATGATACTTTAAATAAATATGGCGAGGATCTTGTGGAAAAGGCAAGAAGCCAGAAGCTGGATCCGGTCATTGGACGTGACAGTGAGATCCGGAATGTGATCCGTATTCTTTCCCGTAAGACCAAGAACAATCCGGTTCTCATCGGTGAACCTGGTGTTGGTAAAACAGCCGCTGTGGAAGGTCTTGCACAGCGAATTGTAGCAGGAGATGTTCCGGAAGCACTGAAGGATAAGAAAATTTTTGCTCTGGATATGGGTGCACTGGTAGCAGGTGCCAAATACCGTGGTGAATTTGAGGAACGTCTGAAAGCAGTTCTTGAAGAGGTAAAAAAGAGCGAAGGTCAGATCATCCTGTTTATTGATGAGCTTCATCTGATCGTAGGTGCAGGTAAGACGGATGGCGCAATGGATGCCAGCAATATGCTGAAACCAATGCTTGCCCGTGGTGAGCTTCACTGCATCGGTGCTACCACACTGGATGAGTATCGTCAGTATATTGAGAAAGACGCTGCCCTGGAACGTCGTTTCCAGCCGGTTATGGTAGATGAGCCAACTGTGGAAGATACCATTTCTATCCTTCGTGGTCTGAGAGAACGTTACGAAGTATTCCATGGTGTTAAAATCACAGACAGCGCACTTGTTGCAGCTGCAACACTTTCACATCGTTATATTACAGACCGTTTTCTTCCGGATAAGGCAATTGACCTGGTAGATGAGGCCTGTGCCCTGATCAAAACAGAGCTGGATTCCATGCCAACTGAGCTGGATGAGCAGCGCCGTAAAATCGATCAGATGAAAATGGAAGAGTTGTCTCTGAAGAAGGAAACCGATAATTTAAGCAAAGAGCGTCTGGAAGAGCTCCAGAAGGAGCTTGCGGAAATGCAGGATTCCTTTAATACCCAGAAGGCTCAGTGGGAGAACGAGAAACATTCTGTAGAGAAGCTTCAGAAGCTTCGTGAACAGATTGAGGATATGAACAAACAGATCCAGATCGCAAGACAGAACTATGATCTGGAGAAAGCTTCCGAACTGCAGTATGGCGAGCTGCCGAAATTACAGCAGCAGCTGGAAATTGAAGAGCGCAATACAAAAGAGAGTGACAGAAGCCTTGTCCACGAAGTAGTAACAGACGATGAAATCGCAAGGATCATTTCCCGTTGGACTGGCATTCCGGTAGCAAGGCTGACAGAGGGAGAGCGTGCCAAACTGCTTCATCTGGAAGATGAGCTCCACAAACGTGTTATCGGTCAGGAGGAAGGTGTGCGCCGTGTAACCGATGCCATCCTTCGTTCCAAAGCAGGAATCAAAGATCCGACCAAACCAATCGGTTCTTTCCTGTTCCTTGGACCTACCGGTGTTGGTAAAACAGAGCTTGCCAAAACCCTTGCACAGACTCTTTTCGATGATGAGCAGAATATGGTTCGTATTGACATGAGCGAGTACATGGAGAAATACTCTGTATCCAGACTGATCGGAGCTCCTCCAGGATATGTTGGATACGAGGAAGGCGGACAGCTTACAGAGGCTGTTCGTCGGAAACCGTACAGCGTTGTACTTTTCGATGAGATTGAGAAGGCACATCCAGATGTATTCAATGTACTTCTGCAGGTACTGGATGATGGTCGTATTACCGATTCCCAGGGACGTACTGTAGACTTCAAGAATACAATTCTGATCATGACCTCCAATATCGGATCTCCTTATCTGCTGGATGGTATTGATGAAAATGGAGAAATCAAGGAAGAAGCCCAGAAAGAGGTTATGGATGATCTGCGCGGACATTTCCGTCCGGAATTCCTGAACCGTCTTGATGAGATCATTCTGTTTAAGCCGTTGACAAAAGATAATATTGGTAGTATCGTTGATCTGATGGTAAAAGAGCTGAATGACCGTCTTGCCGACCAGGAGCTTTCCCTGGAGCTGACAGATGCAGCCAAGAAGGATGTCATTGACAATGGTTACGATCCTGTCTACGGTGCAAGACCTCTGAAGCGTTATCTTCAGAAATATGTAGAGACACTGACTGCCAGAAAAATCCTTTCAGGCGAAGTCCATACCGGCGATACACTGGTACTGGATGTGGAGAATGGAGAGTATGTGGTTAAAGTGAAGTAAAGGAAAAGAAAAGGAGTCCAAGTCTTATGATACCAAAAGATCCTATGATTCTGCTTAGTTATGTAAATACCCAGCTTCGGGATTATTACGATTCTCTGGAAGCACTGTGCACCTGCCGCGGACTGAACAGGGAATCCCTGTTGGATAAGATGGATTCCATCGACTACCACTACGACGAAGAGACCAATCAGTTTATTTGAAATCACAATATTCAATAATTTAATACCGCTTGTCAAAGCTGTGAAAACCGCTTGGCAGGCGGTGTTTTTTTGCTACAGGAATTTCCTGTTACGTATTACATAAAAAGCTTACCAGGCGGGATTCCAGAGAATCGGAGGGGGTGTTGCCCCCCCGGGCGCCCCGCCGCAAATGGAGAATCCTGCAAGCAGGATTCTTTTTACCATGAAAATTCCGGACAACAGATAATGTGGTCTTATACATAATAATTAGCCGACAAAATAAATACATATTTTAAATTCAATAAATTTAAGACACAAATCTAAAAAAAATATAAACTGCACAAAAAACACTTGCGTTTCTTGTGAAAAAGTGTAAACTATAAAATTAGTCGGCTAACTAATATGAGAAAGCTGAACAGGAACTTGAAACTGTAATACACACTCCAAAGCTTGTATCTCAGTTTCAGACAGCAAGTGAGGTGAGAATTTGGAAAACAACAATGAGAAAAGCATTCAACGTCTGATTATGGAAATCAGCCGCATGTATATGGAAAAATGCTTTGGTAAACTTAAAAGTCTGGGAATCCATCCAAGACAAATGCCTATTCTGGCTGTTCTGTGGAAAGAAAACGGATGCAGCCAGAAAGAACTGGCCAGCCAGTTAGGCGTGAAGCCGCCTACTGTTACCGTAAGTATCCAACGCCTGGAAAAAATCGGTATTATAGTTCGAAAACAGGATGAAAAAGATCAACGCATAAGCCGGATTTATCTTACAGAAGAAGGAAAAGCAATAATTAATGAAGGTATGCGCATGGCAAAGGAAGGAGAAAAACAGGTTCTGAACGGATTTTCCGAAAGTGAGTTATGTCTGATGAAACGATTCTGCATACAGATTAAGGAAAATATTGCGGCAATGCCAGCACCAGAGTTTTCACCGGAAGAAATGTGCATGGGACATTTTTGCCATAATAAAAAGTAGCACAGGAAACTGAAAAACAAAGCAACAGGCAGAAAAGCCTGGATGTTTTGAAAAAATGTAGAAAGGACAACCCAAGCATGATTAAATTAATGAAGTATCTGAAAAAATCAGCAGGCTACGTCGTCCTGATCATTGGACTGCTGTTTTTGCAGGCATACTGTGATCTGTCCTTGCCGGATTATACCTCCAAGGTAATTAACGTAGGTATCCAGCAGGGGGGAATACCAGATGGTGTTCCGGAAAAAATGCGTCAGAGCACAATGGAAAATCTGCAGATTTTTATGGACGAAGACACACAGAAAGAAGTTCAGGACTCTTATGTCCTGGATGGAGACACATATGAACTGAAAGGTGGCATTACAGGGGATAAACGTGAGGAATTAAACGATCTTCTGTGCAAACCTCTGATGATGTACACCTCTTTTACCTCTGGCAGTGAAGAGAGCCAGAAAATGCTTTCCCAGATGCAGGTACCGGAAGGAACGGACCCAATGCAGGTTTTGTCAGCAATGCCGGAGGATGCAAAAAAACAGATGCTGGAGGCTGCAGATGAGAAGCTTTCCGACATGCCGGAATCCATTCTTACACAGGCCGCTGTCAGTGGTGTAAAAACAGAATACGAAGCTATGGGCGAGGATTCGGACGCAATTCAGATGAATTACATCCGGACATCCGGAATCCAGATGGTTCTGATGGCGCTGGTGATCATGCTGACCGCTGTAAGTGTTACCTTCCTTTCAGCAAGAGTGGCAGCAGCCCTTGGACATGATCTGCGAGATAATGTATACCGCAAGGTTATTCATTTCTCCAGTAACGAATATCATAAATTTTCCACTGCATCCCTGATCACGCGAAGTACCAACGATGTGCAGCAGGTACAGCAGGTTATGACCATGATGTTCAGAATCGTTCTGTATGCGCCCATCCTTGGCATCGGAGGCGTGATCAAGGTTCTCCAGACCGATTCCTCCATGACCTGGATCCTTGGAGCCGCAGTAGCCATCATTCTGATTGTTATTTTTGTACTGTTCCAGATTGCAATGCCGAAATTCACCAGGCTGCAGACTCTCATTGACCGTCTGAACCTGGTAACCAGGGAAATCCTTACCGGAATCCCGGTTATCCGCGCATTCAGCCGTGAGAAGCATGAGGAAGAGCGTTTTGAAAAAGCAAATATGGATCTGACAAAGACAAACCTGTTTGTAAACCGCTGTATGACATTTATGATGCCGATCATGATGCTGATCATGAACGGTGTATCTGTAGCGATTATCTATTTCGGTGCACATGGCGTTGACAATGGAACTATGCAGGTAGGAAATATGATGGCATTTATCCAGTACGCTATGCAGATTATTATGTCCTTCCTGATGATCACAGCTATTTCCATTATGCTCCCAAGGGCAAACGTGGCAGCAGGCCGAATCTGTGAGGTTCTGGAAATGGAGCCATCTGTAAATGATCCGGAGGAACCGGTAATGCCAGATAAGCAGGAAAAAGGAACGGTCGAATTTGACCATGTAAGCTTCGCTTATCCGGAAGCAGGGGAAAATGTCATCAACGACATTACCTTTAAGGCAGAAAAAGGCCAGACTGTTGCTATCATCGGAAGTACCGGAAGCGGCAAGAGTACGCTGATCAACCTGATCCCCAGATTTTATGATGCAACGAAGGGCTGTGTCAAAGTAGATGGTGTGGATGTACGAAATATGACACAGCATGAGCTTCGTGACCGTCTGGGCTATGTACCTCAGAAGGGAGTCCTGTTCTCTGGAACCATCGACTCCAACATTCGTTACGGTAAGCCGGATATGCCAGAGGAAGATGTAAAACTGGCAGCTCAGATCGCACAGTCTGATGACTTTATTGAAGCGAAACCGGAAGGCTACAAAGCACCTATTTCCCAGGGAGGAAATAATGTATCCGGTGGCCAGAAGCAGCGTCTTTCCATTGCAAGAGCGATTGCCAAAAAGCCGGAAATCCTGATTTTTGACGACAGCTTTTCCGCACTTGATTTCAAGACTGACAGCAAGCTTCGCAAGGCCCTGAAGGAAAAGACAAAGGATATTACCACGATTATCGTAGCACAGCGAATCAGCACCATCCTGAATGCAGATCAGATCATCGTGCTGGATGACGGAAATATGGCAGGCATCGGTACCCACAAGGAACTGATGAAGAACTGTGAGGTTTACCGCCAGATCGCCATGTCACAGCTTTCAGAGGAGGAATTAGCATGAGTGAAAACAAAGCCAGAGGCCCTGTGATGGGTGGTCATCGGAGCCGTGCAATGAACTCCGGGGAAAAGGCAAAAGACTTTAAAGGAGCAATGAAACGACTTTTGAAATACATGGAACGCTACAAAATCCGTTTCGTTCTCATGTTTCTGTTTGCAATTGCAGGAACTATTTTTAACATTGTAGGACCAAAGATCCTTGGAAAGGCAACAACAGAGCTTTTTAACGGCCTGGTAGCCAAGGTAAACGGCACCGGAAGCATTGATTTTGAAAAAATTGGCTATATTTTGTTATGGACATTAGGACTGTATCTGGCAAGTGCCTGCTTCTCCTTTATCCAGGGTTATGTGATGACCGGAATTTCCAACGACGTTACCTACAATTTACGTAAAGATATTTCAAAGAAATTCAGCCGCCTCCCAATGAACTATTATGAGAGCCGGACAAACGGCGAAATCCTTTCCCGCGTAACGAACGATGTGGATACCCTTCAGATGAGCCTGAACCAGAGTATTACCCAGCTGATCACATCAGTTACCACCCTGATCGGTGTGTTTGTGATGATGCTGTCCATCAATGTGTGGATGACTCTGGCTGCCCTTCTGATCCTTCCGCTGTCCATGTTTATCATCAATTTCGTTATGAAGCACTCCCAGAAATATTTCCAGGCACAGCAGAAGTATCTGGGGGAGGTAAATGGCCAGATTGAAGAGAACTATGGCGGACACAATGTAGTGAAGGTATTTAATAAAGAAGAAGACGTAGTTGCAGAATTTGAAAAAGACAACCAGAAGCTTTACGAATCAGCCTGGAAATCCCAGTTTTTCTCCGGAATCATGATGCCGGTCATGCAGTTTGTTGGAAATCTTGGATATGTTATGGTAGCCCTTCTTGGAGGATGGTTCACGATCAAAGGTTCTATTGAAGTAGGTGATATTCAGTCCTTCTTCCAGTATATCCGCAACTTTACCCAGCCCATCCAGCAGATTGCACAGGTAACCAACCTGCTTCAGTCCTCAGCTGCCGCTTCCGAGCGTGTGTTTGAGTTTCTGGATGAGGAGGAAGAGGAGACCACCAAAGAGAATGCCGTTTCTATTGACGGGCTCAGCGGAAATGTAGAATTTGATCATGTAAGCTTCGGCTACAATCCGGAAAAGATCATTGTCCATGATTTTTCGGCAAAGGTCAGAGACGGTCAGAAAATTGCAATTGTAGGTCCTACCGGTGCAGGAAAAACCACCATGGTTAAGCTGCTCATGCGCTTCTATGATGTAAACAGTGGTTCTATTAAAGTAGATGGCCATGATGTAAAAGATTTCAACAGAAGCGAGCTTCATGAAATGTTTGGAATGGTGCTTCAGGATACCTGGCTGTTTTCCGGAACCATTATGGAAAACATCCGCTATGGACGGCTGGATGCTACCGATGAGGAAGTGATCGCAGCAGCAAAGGCTGCTCATATCCACAACTTTATCATGCAGCAGCCGGGAGGCTATAACATGGTTCTGGATGAGGAGACCAGCAATGTTTCCCAGGGCCAGAAGCAGCTCCTGACAATTGCAAGAGCCATTCTTGCAGACAATAAGATTCTGATCCTGGATGAGGCTACCTCCTCCGTTGATACCAGAACCGAGGTACAGATCCAGAAAGCTATGGATAACCTGATGAAAGGCAGAACCAGCTTTGTCATCGCTCACAGACTTTCCACCATCAGGGACGCAGATCTGATCCTGGTTATGAAGGATGGTGACATTATCGAGCAGGGCAGCCATGAAGAGCTGCTTGCAAAGAAAGGCTTCTACGCAGATCTTTACAACAGCCAGTTTGATAAGACGCAGACTGCATAAAAGTAAGTGAAACAGATAAAAAAATACAGCAGCTTTTTCGGAAAATATACGGAAAAACTGCTGTTTTTTTGTCTTCAGAGAGAAAAAATCCAGGGATTTGCTGTCTGTACTTTTACCCTCAGATAATGTATAATGGAGCAAAGTTTCTGCCGGAAAGGAAGGCAGGGACAAAGTCATGACAACGAAAAAACCTCATTTATTGCAGCAGCTCTGGGTGTCTTTTTACAAGACTGGTAGAAAGGGCTGCAGCGCGAATGTTAAAGGAGTATACCCCCAATGACAATTGATAATAAAGACGGAGCAGCTTTTCTTGCATACGTTACAGATAAATTAGAAACCAGGATCGCCCATATCAGCCAGTCCATTCTGGAAGGACAGAAGGATATCGAAGGAATGCATGAGTATTACTGGGAGAACTATACGGAGATGGACCAGTATGGTTACGAAAATTTCGATAACCAGCAGGCACTTCTTCACCAGATCAACGCCAACGAGCAGCAGATCCATTTGCGAAAAAGATTTCGTAAAATGCTGGATTCCCCTTTCTTTGGAAGAGTGGATTTCGTATTTGAAGGGGATGAGGAGCCGGAGATTTTTTATATTGGAATCGGAAATTTTGCAGAAGAGGCAGGGCATACGCCGCTGATCTATGACTGGCGTGCTCCTGTCAGCGGGCTTTTCTACGACTATGATAAAGGTCCGGCGTCTTACCAGGCACCGCTGGGAACCATCTGCGGTGAAATTGCCTCCAAGTGGCAGTACAAGATTCGAAATGGCCGTATGATTTACCAGTTTGAAAGTGATGTGAAGATTGATGACGAGATTCTTATGGCAGAGCTTGGCAGCGGAGGCAGCACTGCGCTGAAAAATATTGTCCGCACCATCCAGAAAGAGCAGAATGCCATCATCCGAAACACCAGGGATAAGATCATGGTAATCCAGGGCGCAGCCGGAAGCGGCAAGACCTCCATTGCCTTGCACAGAATTGCCTATCTTTTGTATCACGACCGCAAGAATCTGAAATCCTCCAATATCCTGATCCTGTCTCCCAACAGCATTTTTTCTGATTATATTTCCCATATACTTCCGGAACTGGGAGAGGAAAATATTAAAGAAATGAGCTTTGATCTTTTTGCCTACAGACAGTTGAAAGATACGGTATCTGACTGCGAAGACCGTTATGACCAGATTGAGCGCAGCCTGAATTTCCCGGATATGCCTTCCTTATATAAGGAAAAACAGTCCAGGGAATTTTTGAATCAGATGGAGGGGTATCTCACCTCCTTAGAAGATGAGCTGATGGATTTTCATGATGTGGAATATAAGAGCTTTACGAAAAAGGAAGAGGAGATCATTGATCTTTTTTACTTTAAATTTCAGGATATCCCTCTGTTATCACGTATGGAGGCAGTTGCAGAGAATTTCATTGATGAGGTAGAGACGCTTCGGGACAATGATATGGATGAGGAAGAACGTGCCATTGTAATGGAGAAATTCATGAATATGTATGAGACACAGGATCTCTATGTGATCTACAGCCGTTTTCTGGAAAGCTGCGGCTATCCGGGACTTCCTCATGTACAGCTTCAGGAGCGAAAGCTTCGGTACGAGGACGTCTATCCGGTGCTTTACATGAAGTACCGCCTTCTTCGCCAGACCAGTCACAATGGTATCAAGCACCTGGTAGTAGACGAAATGCAGGATTATTCAAGGCTTCAGTATCTGATTCTAAAAATGATGTTCCCCTGTCGTATGACCATTCTGGGGGACAAAGCCCAGACTATGGAAGATGAGGCTCAGGATGTCCTTGGGTTTTTACCGAAAATTTTCGGAAAAGAGATCCGCAGGATCGTCATGAACAAAAGCTACCGAAACACTGTGGAGATTGCTTCTTATGCGAATCAGCTTGCAGGGATTACAGATATGGATTTGTTTGATCGTCATGGCGATCCGGTGGAAGAATTATTTTTTAAAGGGAAAAAACAGCAGGCAATGGAAGCGGCTCTGGACGAGCTTGTGAATAAGCTTCAGCTGGGAACGGAACAGTTTGAGACAGCTGCGTTGATCCTTCGCACGGAATCTGAGGCAAAAGAAGCCGCCCGCATTTTGAAAGAAAAACTGGAAAATACAGGGTTTGATATGGAAAATCGTTTCTCGTACCTGCATCGTGATAGCAACAGCTTCTGCAAAGGCCTTACAGTTACTACGTTTTATCTTGCAAAAGGTCTGGAATTTGACCAGGTATTTTCCCTGTTCCCTGCAGCAGATCAGAGCCTGATTGCAAAACAGGGACGTTATATTGCAGCTACCAGAGCGCTTCATAAATTGCATATGTACGAATACGGAAAATAAATATTACAAAAGTATGACAAACAGAGCGTAAAATAAAAAAGAAATTCAGGTTAGCAAAATATGCTGTCAAATACAACGTACATTTTGCAGACAGGATTTTACCAACACTCTTTGAAAAAATGTATAAAGTTCGTCACGAAAGTTTATAATATTTTCACAGCAAATTTAGATTCTGCAGTGGGAAATCCATTGACAGGATTGTAATAAAATTGTAAAATACAGCTCGGGAGATTTTTATAAACGAGAAATATTTTCGTTTTGTTAATGAAATAGAATAATGTAGATTTACAAAATTTACTTATGAAAAGAAATAAGGAGGATACTATGAAGAACAAAAAGATTTTAGCAATCTTAACGATATCAGCAATTATTTCTGCAGCTGCTACAGGCTGCAGTTTTGGCGGAGACGAGCCGGAAGAACAGGTAGTGGTAACTGAGACACCTGCTCCGGAAGCAACCGCTACACCTACTCCGGAGCCAACCATCGCGCCAGACGTACAGGACAGCACCTATACATCAAGCAATGGGGCTGTCTCCATTAAGCTTCCAGATGCTACCTGGTCCAATAAGGCGGATGAGGCAGATATGCTCAGCTTCGAATCCCCGGAGCAGGGTAAGATACTGATCCTTCATGGACAGGGAGAAGAGGATATGTCTTCTGCTATGCTTCCGGATACGCAGGATCTGGCTGTGGCATTAGAGCAGGCTTCTGACCTTGCAGAAGGTACTGACTTTGAGATCCAGGATTATACCGCCAGTGATGTGGAGGGAGTAGGCGTTTATTCTTACACTGTGAAGTACACAGATGCTTCCAAGAGCGGCGGATATGTTTATGCGATCCATAAAATTTATAAGAGCTCTGATGAGTATTACAATATCTGCGGATCTGTTGTGGATGAGGCTTCTTATGCAGGAGTTAAGGCTGCAGTTGATTCCTTCGGAATTGCAGGAGAGTCTTCTTTGAAAGCTGCTGCACCGGTACAGTCTTCTGACAGTGCAGACGGAAGCACTGAGGGAAGCACAGATGGTTCCACTGACGGAACACAGAGTGCAGGTACTGATTCTGCGTCCTCAGGTGATGGAAGCAGTGATGGAACAATCACAAACTCCGGCGGATTTACCCAGGAGCAGCTTACAGACACCAACCAGACCAGAACTATTTACCGTAACTCCGATGGCCATCCCCTTGTAATTACTCCGGATGGAAATGGAAACTGGGTTGACTTTGATGGAAATACCTATCGTTTTGTAAATAATGAGGACGTTTACGATCAGAATGATGTGGATTATTACTGGCATGGAGAAGGTGCAGACGTATATTATATGCCTGTAGAGTAATAACAGAAAAAGCAGAATGTTGACTTACACGGACACAGCTACCCGGGATGGATGGCTGTGTCCGTGACAGTTGGAGGGAATATGGATAATTTTCAGGCTTATGGCGAATTTGCCAGAGTATATGATATGTTCCAGGACAATGTGGACTACCAGACCTGGGGCAAATGGCTGAAGCAGCAGCTTGCAGCGCAGGGAATCACAGACGGACTTGTGCTAGATCTTGGCTGCGGCACGGGAACCATGACTGAGATACTGGCAGAGGCTGGCTATGACATGATCGGAGTGGATAATTCCGGGGAAATGTTGGCAGAGGCCATGGAGAAACGGGTAGAGTCCGGGCATGACATCCTGTATCTTCTTCAGGATATGCAGGAGTTTGAACTTTATGGAACCGTACGGGCTGTGGTAAGCGTGTGTGACAGTCTGAATTACATAACAGAGGAAGAGGAGCTGGAGCATGTGTTTGCCCTGGTAAATAATTATCTGGATCCTCAGGGAATTTTTCTGTTTGATATGAATACGGTTTATAAGTATCAGACTATGATCGGGAATACTACGATTGCTGAGAACCGGGATGAGGGAAGCTTTATCTGGGAGAACAGTTATGATGAGGAGACCGGGATTAATACATATGAGCTGGCTCTGTTTATTCCAAGAGAGGACGGACTTTATGAGAAGGATGAGGAGGTTCACTATCAGAGAGCCTATTCTTTGGAGAAGATCAAGGAACTTATTGGAAAAGCGGGGATGGAGCTTCTGGCAGTGTATGATGCTTATACACTGGAGCCACCGAAGGAAGATAGCGGCAGGCTTACCTTTGTAGTAAGGGAACATGGTAAATGATAATATAATAATAAGATAAATAGCTATAGGATTACGATTAACATTATAACAGTATAGATTGGAGAATACACATGAATGATTATATCATCCGCGCGACTGCAGCTAACGACCAGATCCGTGCATTTGCGGCAGTGACCACTGAGATGGTGGAGACTGCAAGAGAGCACCATAATACAAGTCCGGTGGCTACGGCAGCGCTTGGAAGACTTCTGACTGCAGGAGCCATGATGGGCTCCATGATGAAGGGGGAAAAAGATGTTCTGACCCTTCAGATCAAGGCCGGCGGTCCCCTTCAGGGAATTACGGTAACTGCCGATTCCCAGGGAAATATAAAGGGCTATGTAGGAAATCCAGATGTCTGCATTCCAGCAAATTCCAAAGGTAAGCTGGACGTTGCAGGAGCAGTTGGTCCTGGATTCCTGACTGTGATTAAAGATATGGGGCTAAAAGAGCCTTACAGCGGACAGGTTATGCTTCAGACCTGTGAGATTGCAGAAGACCTGACCTATTATTTTGCAACAAGTGAGCAGGTACCGTCCGCAGTTGGACTTGGAGTCCTGATGAATAAGAATAATACAGTACGTCAGGCTGGTGGATTTATTGTACAGCTGATGCCATTTGCAGAGGAAGAAGTGATTTCCAGGTTAGAGCAGAACGTACAGAAGATCAACTCTGTCACCAACCTGTTAGAGGAGGGACATACCCCGGAGAGTCTGCTGGAGAAAGTGTTGGAAGGCTTTGACATGCAGATTAACGAGAAGATGGACACCCGCTTCCACTGCAACTGCTCCAAGGAGCGAGTAGCGAAAGCGTTGATCAGCATCGGCAGAAAAGAATTAAACGAAATGATCCAGGAAGGCAAGCCAATCGAGATGAACTGCCATTTCTGTAATACCAACTACAATTTTACAGTAGAAGAGCTGAAAGAAATTCTAAGAAGATGCAAATAAGCTGAATTGAGACAGAATCACTATTTTCCGTCGTAGACGCACATCTTGCAGAAAGCCTTTTTCAAACATGCTCTAAGGCGTGGAAATGGTTAGATAAGAGAGGACTAGGATATGAATCAGGGATTTATTAAAGTAGCGGCAGGAACGCCGCAGGTTACAGTTGCTGATTGTAAGGCCAATACCAGTGCAATTCTGAAAGTAATCCGTGAAATGGAGACACAGCATGCAAAGCTGATGGTACTGCCGGAGCTTTGCATCACAGGCTATACCTGCCAGGATCTTTTCCTTCAGAGAAGACTGCTGGACAGTGCCTGGGAGAGCCTTCTGACTATTGCAGAGGAGACTGCGGATGTGGATGCGCTGATCTTTGTGGGACTTCCTATGCGGATGAACGGCAAGCTCTACAATGTGGCAGCAGCATTGAACCACGGAAATATTCTTGGATTTGTACCTAAGACTCATATTCCCAACTATAATGAATTCTATGAGCAGAGACACTTTGCTTCTGGGGCGGATGTGTGGACAGATGTGACAGTTGGGGAGGAAAGCGTACCTTTTGCCAGCAATCTGATTTTCTCATGTGAAGGATTGCCGGAGCTGACAGTTGGCGCAGAAATCTGCGAGGATCTGTGGGTTCCACTTCCGCCTAGTGTAAATCTGGCACAGGGCGGTGCCCATATTATCGTCAATCTTTCAGCCAGTGATGAGATGGTTGGCAAGGATTCCTACCGCCGTGATCTGGTGAAGGGTCAGTCTGCCAGACTGGTGTGCGGCTATATTTACGCCACAGCAGGAGAGGGTGAATCCTCCCAGGATCTGGTATTTGGCGGACAGAACCTGATCGCAGAGAATGGCACCATGCTGGCAGAGGCGAAGCGCTTCCAGAACACTGTGATCTACGGAGAAATTGATGTGCAGAGACTGGCAGATGAGAGAAGAAGACTTTCCACCTATCCGGCATCTGATGATGCTGACTGCCAGATCGTACCTTTTGAGGTGGAAGTGGAAGAGACCTCTCTTACCAGGAAGTTTGCCCCCTATCCTTTCGTACCTTCTGTAAAAGAAGAGCGTGATATGCGCTGTGAGGAGATTCTGAACATTCAGGCTATGGGACTTAAGAAAAGAATGAGCCACATCCACTGTCAGAAGGCAATGGTTGGTCTTTCCGGGGGACTTGATTCCACACTGGCATTGCTTGTAATTGCACGTACTTTCCAGCTGATGGGACTGCCATCTGAGAATATCCGCTGCATTACCATGCCATGCTTTGGCACCACAGACAGAACTTACCAGAATGCCTGCAAATTAAGCCAGTGCCTTGGTGCTGCTCTGACGGAGGTAAATATTAAAGAGGCGGTAAATATCCATTTCCGTGATATCGGTCACGACGATTCTGTTCATGATGTAACCTATGAGAACTGTCAGGCCAGAGAGCGTACGCAGATTCTTATGGATATGGCAAACCAGGAGGGAGCACTTCTTGTGGGAACCGGTGACCTTTCCGAGCTTGCTCTTGGATGGGCAACCTATAATGGAGACCATATGTCCATGTATGGTGTAAATGCCTCTGTTCCCAAAACGCTTGTAAGACATCTTGTCCGCTATTATGCAGATACCTGCGGAGAGAAAGAGCTGGAAGAAGTTCTTCTGGATATTCTGGATACTCCGGTAAGTCCGGAGCTTCTGCCGCCTAAGGACGGCAAGATCGCGCAGAAAACAGAAGATTTGGTTGGTCCTTATGAACTTCATGATTTTTATCTGTATTATATGCTTCGTGCAGGCTTTGAACCGGATAAGATCTATCGCATTGCCTGCCGTACCTTTGAGGGTACCTATGACAAGGCTACGATTCTGAAATGGCTGAAAATCTTCTACCGCAGATTTTTTGCCCAGCAGTTCAAACGCTCCTGTCTTCCTGACGGCCCGAAGGTAGGTAGTGTGGCGCTGTCTCCAAGAGGTGACCTGCGTATGCCAAGTGATGCAAGCGCAGCGGTATGGATGGAAGCTCTGGAGAAGCTTGAAGTATAAAACGATTGTGCGGTATGCTTTCCATGTATTTTACAGCTGTATTTCGCGGAGCATGCAGCTGTAAAGGCAGGAAATAATTAGGTTTGTTTATTGCTCTGCCGGCGGAGAACTTACATGGTTCTCCGCCTTTTTTAATGCATCTTCAATGGCAGAAATAAGCAGCTGTGACGTATATTTCCTGTCTGTGGAATATTTCAGGTCGTCCAGGGACTGGCTGTCAACAATCTGGCTGGCCAGTGACTCCAGAGAAGGCTTTACCAGCGGAAACATGGCAGTGGTGCTTTCACTTAAATTTACCAGCTCAATAGACTGGATATTGTTTTGATCTACTGTAACTTCCACGTCAAAAGTATTTTTATTCAAAGTAAGGGAACTGCGGTAAACGCCAGGCGTATAAAGCCCCTCTCCAGCAGCAGAAGTGGTCTGGCTTTTTCCAGGCCCGAACATAAAGTAGATCAGGATTCCCAGAAGAACAGCAAGAATCAGAAAGGCGATGGTATATACCACTTCCTTCATATGTAACACGATGATCCTGGTTTTCGAACTCATGGACTGCGCCTCCTGTATCGCACTGATAATGAAAAAAATAATCCTGGCCGCAAAACCAGGCTCTAATCTTCTTATTCTATCCTATTATCAAAGCATGGAAAATATGATAGAATATAAAACAGAATGATTTTTTATCAGATATAGGCTTTTTTATTCCATACAATTGGCAGAAGGAGGAAAAAACGTGTCCCTACAATTCATCATCGGCAGCTCCGGTATTGGCAAGACGCATTATGCATGTGAACAGATCATCCGGGAATCTATGGAAAATCCACAGCACCTGTACTATATTATCGTCCCGGAACAGTTTACCATGCAGACACAGAAAAACGTAGTCGAAATGCACCCCGGAAAGGGAATCCTGAATATCGATGTGCTCAGCTTTCAGCGCCTTGCCTATCGTATTTTCGAGGAGACAGGCGGTGCCATGGAAGTGCTTCTGGATGACACTGGAAAAAGTATGGTTCTTCAGAAGTTGGTGCAGCAGCATCGCAAAAATCTGCCCTACCTTGGCAACCAGATGAACAAACCGGGCTATCTGGACGAAGTGAAATCTCTGATTTCAGAATTTATGCAGTATGATATCCGGGAAGAAGAACTGCAGGACATGCTGGGAAAAACAGGGGAAGACTCTCTTCTTCATATGAAAATGCAGGATGTGGGTGTCCTTTATCAGGCCTTTCTTCAGTATCTGGAAGGTCATTATATGACCGGCGAAGGCGTGATGGACGCTTTGAAAAAAGCTATTCCTTTTTCTGATAAACTGAAAAAATCCGTACTCCTTCTGGATGGCTTCACCGGTTTTACTCCGGTGCAGATGAACGTGATCCGGGAACTTTTAAATGTCTGCGATAAGGTTCTGGTAACTGTCACCATGGATGCCAGAGAAAATCCTTTACAGATGGGAAAACCACATCAGTTATTCTATATGAGCAGGAAAATGATCCACACCTTGTCCGGTCTGACCAGCAATCTGGATGATCCCGTTCTTCTGAAGGATGAGAGAAAGGGCCGCTTTGGAAATTCCACCTCTCTTGACTTTCTGGAGAAGCATCTTTTTCGCTACAGAAGATCTGTCTATGAGAAGAAACAGGAAGAAATCTGCATATTTGCAGCAGAATCCCCTGTAAAAGAACTGGAAGAGACAGCCAGGAGAATACGCCGTCTGGTCCGTGAAAAAAATCTGAAATACGGAGAAATCGCTGTGATTACCGGAAATCTGGAGGCGTACAAAAGTATTGCATCTCAGGTATTCGAGGAATCCCGGATCCCTTATTTCCTGGATGAGAAGCACACCATTCTGATGAACCCATTTATAGAATATATTCGTGCTGTTCTTGAAATGGTTACAAAGGGTTTTTCCTACGAAAGTGTTTTCCGGTATCTGCGCTGTGATATGTCCGGCCTTGGAAGGGACCAGGTGGATATGCTGGAGAATTATGTGCTTGCCCTTGGAATTCGCGGCTACAAAAAGTGGTCCGAGAAGTGGGTGAGAGTTTACCGGACCATGGATCCGGAGGATATTCAAGTCCTGAACGAATACCGGGAAATATTTGTGAGGGAGGCTGAGATCCTGGCTCAGGGATTTTCCAGTGGAAAGAGAAAAGTATGTGAATATTGTTATAGTTTATATCAGTTTATCGAAAGCTGTGAAATACAGAAAAAACTAAAGAAACAGGAGCTTTTCTTTAAAGAAAAAGGAGAAAAAGCTCTGGAAAAAGAATACGCCCAGATATACGGAATTGTTATGGAACTTCTTGACCGCATGGTAGAGATCCTTGGAGAGGAAGAAATTACAAGAACGGAATTTGTCCAGCTTCTGGAAACTGGTTTTGCCAAGTCAAAGGTTGCGCTGATCCCGCCCAGTATGGATCAGGTCCTTGTTGGAGATATGGAAAGAACCCGTCTGAAAGAAATAAAGGCATTGTTTTTTGTAGGTGTAAACGAGGGGAATATTCCGAAAAATACAGACTCTGGCGGAATTTTGACCCAGATGGACAGAGAATTCTTTGCAGATGAGGGAATGGAGCTTGCACCAGGTCCGAAAGAGCTGATGAACACCCAGCGCTTTTATCTGTATCTGAATCTGACAAAGCCAAGTGAGCATTTGTGCCTTTCCTACAGTTTATCAAATGGAAAAGGAGAACCTATAAGTCCTGCATATCTGATCCACAGTATACAGGCTCTATATCCCGGACTGGAGGTGAAAAATGCAGGTGATGAGGAATTCAGCCTAAACGCCATGGAGCTTCCGGGAACCAGTCTGGAATGCTTCCTGAAAGGTCTTGGAGAGGGCGCTGTGGGACAGGGAAGTCCTTTGTACAGCGAGCTTTACAGCTGGTATCTTAGAAGTCCTAAATATAGGACTTTAGCCAGGAAGCTGGTGGAGGCTTCCAGAACCAGAAAGCCTGCCGATATTATCAGCGAAAGTGTGGCAAAGGTTCTCTATGGAGAGGTGTCGCCCTACAGTGCCACCAGGCTGGAGCGTTATTCTGCCTGTGCTTTTGCCCATTTCCTCCAGTATGGTCTCAAACTTACGGAGCGTGCAGAGTATGAATTCCGCGCCATGGATATGGGAAATATTATGCACAAGGTGCTGGAGTCTCTGATAAAGGAAGTGAACAAAGAAAAGCTTTCTCTGGCAGAGCTTTCTGAGGAAGAGAGGGATGCGCTGGCAGACCGTCTGGTAGATACAATAAGTGCAGATTATGGCAATACCATTCTAAAAAGCAGTGCACGCAATGAATATATGATCCAGCGCACCAAGCGAATGGTACGAAGAACTGTGTGGGCAATTCAGAAACAGCTGAAATCCGGGGAATTTGAGCCGGAAGGTGTGGAAGTTGTTTTTCAGGGCGGTCGGATCGATCGCGTGGATACTATGGAGACAGATGATGGGAAGTTGTATGTCAGGGTTATTGATTATAAGACCGGGAATACTTCTTTTGATCTGGTTTCTTTGTATCATGGTCTGCAGCTGCAGCTGATGATCTACATGGACGGTGCCCTTACCGTAGAGCAAAACAAGCATAAGGATAAAGAGGTGATTCCTGCAGGGGTATTTTATTACAATATTAAGGATCCTATGATTCAGGAAAAAATAGATGCAGATATAGAGACTGTCCAGGAGAAAGTGCTGAAGGAACTAAAGATGAATGGACTGGTTCTGAAAGACAAAGAACTGGTACAAAAAATGGACAGTTCCCTTGTGTCAATTCCCGTATCTTTTAACAAGGACGGAAGTTTCCGGAAAAATTCTTCTGTAGCCTCAAAAGAGCAGTTTGATATTTTAAACCGTTATGTAAAAACAAAGATTTCTCATATCAGACAGTCCATTATGACCGGAGATGCCCAGGTTTCTCCATATATGCTGGGAAAGAAAAATGCCTGTACCTACTGTCCTTACAGTGGCGTATGCGGTTTTGACATGGACATTCCAGGCTATGAATTCCGCAGGCTGAAAAACTTTACAGATGAAGAGCTGTGGGATGCTTTTGTGAAGGAGGTGGATGAATAATGGCAGTGAACTGGACGAAAGAGCAGGAGCAGGTTATTAATTTAAGAAACCGGAATATTCTGGTAAGTGCAGCAGCTGGTTCCGGAAAGACTGCGGTGCTTGTGCAGCGAATTCTAAAAAAGGTGATGGATCCGGAGCATCCTGTTGACATTGACAGGCTGCTGATCATGACGTTCACAAGAGCAGCAGCAGGGGAAATGCGGGAACGAATTGCAAATGCCCTGGAAGATGCTCTCTGTGAGAATCCAGACAATGAGCATCTGCAGCGCCAGACTACCTTGATCCATACGGCGCAGATCACCACGATAGATGGCTTCTGTGCTTATGTGATCCGCAATTATTTCCATCTTATTGGTCTGGATCCTGGTTATCGGACAGGAGAAGAGGGAGAATTGAAGCTTCTGAAAGAGGACGTGATGAAGGAGCTTCTGGAGAACTATTACATAAAAGATGACAAAAAGTTTAAGTATTTTATCGAATGCTACGCATCAGGCAAAACAGATGATGGAATCAAAGAACTGATTTATTCTCTGTATAATGCTGCCATGAGCAATCCATATCCGGATACCTGGCTGGAAGAATGCATAGATAGTTATAGAAATATGGATTTAGAGTCTGTAAAATCATCAGAATGGATGAATTTGTTATGGAAAAACATTACGGAGGATCTTTGCCAGGCAAAGGAACTGATTACCCAGGCAAGAAGCTTTTGCAATGCGCCAGGAGGACCATACCTGTATGATGAAGCACTGCAAAGTGATCTCATCCTCATTCGTGCAGCAGAAGAGAAAGCCGCCGCCGGTGATTTTGACGGAGCAGGAGAGCTTCTTGGCAAACCGGCTTTTGCCGCTCTTTCCAGAAAGAAACCAAAAGATCCTGTAGATGATACGCTGAAAGAGCAGGTAAAATCTCTTCGGGAAAATGCAAAGGATATTTTAAAGGATATTGGAACACGGTATTTTTCCGTAAAGGAGGAGGAACTTCCAGTGCTTCTGGAAACCTGCCGGGAGCCTGTAGAAATGCTGGTGGAGCTTACCAGGGAATTTATCCGTATGTATGGAGAGAAGAAGCGGGAAAAAAATATTCTGGACTTTACGGACATGGAGCATTTTGCGCTGGAAATTCTGATTCAAAGGGTTCATGCAGCGGAAGAAAATGGCGAAAACGACGGTAATTGGACTGGAGAGAGCAAGTATATTTATCACATGAGTCCGGCAGCACGTGAACTTTCCCTGAAATATGACGAGGTCATGGTGGATGAGTACCAGGACAGTAACCTGGTACAGGAAATGATCACTAACTGTGTTTCCGGCTGGGCAGATGGAAGAAAAAATATATTCATGGTAGGTGATGTGAAGCAGAGCATTTACCGGTTCCGCCTTGCCAGACCAGAGCTTTTTATGGAAAAGTATGAACAGTACAGTTTAACGGACAGTACGGAACAGCGAATCGATCTTCATAAAAATTTCCGCAGCCGGTCTCAGGTATTGGATAGTGCAAACTTTATTTTCCGTCAGATTATGGGAACAGATCTTGGTGGAATTGCCTACGATAAAGCCGCAGCTCTTTATCCTGGAGCTGTGTTTCCGGAAGGAAACAAGGAAAGCTTTCTTCCTGCAGAAGTTCTTCTGGTAGAAAAGGATTCTGAAGAACTGGAGGATCTGATGGAAGGAAAGGATGCCCGGGAACTGGAGGCTCTTGCTATTTCCCACAGAATTAAGGAAATTGTGGGAAAAGAGCTGGTACTTGATAAAGAAACCAAAGAATATCGTCCTGCGAAATACGGAGATATTGTAATCCTTCTTCGCACCGCCTCCGGCTGGTCAGAAACCTTTACAGAGGTGCTTTCTGCCCACGGAATTCCTGTGTATGCCGCTTCAAAGACGGGATATTTTTCCGCACTTGAGGTGGTTACGATTCTGAATTATCTGCAGGTCTGCGATAATCCTCTTCAGGATATTCCTTTGACGGGTGTGCTGAGGTCGCCGCTGGTGGGATGTACTACCCAGGAGCTTGCCGTTTTGCGGGAAGAACATCCGAAGGGGATGCTGTATGACAGCGTGTTGAATTTCCTGGAAGAATATGAGGGGCAGGAAAGAACTCTTTACAACAAATTACATGGTTTTATAGTCCTGCTGAATGAAATGCGTGATCTTGCGGTGTACACTCCTGTGCATGAGCTGATTCTTGAGATTCTCCGCAGAACCGGCTATGGTAATTATGCGAAAGCTCTGCCAAATGGTGCACAGCGGAGCGCCAACCTCGCTATGCTGGTGGAAAAGGCAATGGATTATGAGAAGACCAGTTACAGAGGCTTATTTAATTTTGTCCGATATATTGAACATTTGCAAAAATATGAAGTTGATTATGGCGAAGTAAATCTTTCTGGCGCAGGAGAAGGTTCCGTGGAAATCATGACGATCCACAAGAGCAAGGGACTCGAGTTTCCGATTGTAATCCTTGCCGGTATGGGAAAACAGTTCAATATGCAGGATCTGAACGCCAGACTTCTGATTCATCCGGATTACGGTCTTGGCGCTGACGCCATTTTGCCAGACCGGCGGATGATTGTGTCAACACTGTATAAGCAGGTGATCCGCCGTAAGCTTCTGGAAGAGACTCTGGGGGAGGAAATCCGAGTACTTTACGTTGCCCTGACGCGTGCCAAGGAGAAACTGATCATGACCGGAACAATAGGAAATCTGGAAAAAAGGCTGCTTTCTTTATACAGATTCCGCGAAAATGAACAGGAACTTCTTCCGGCAGAAACGAGACTGAATGGAAAAACTTACTGGGATTATGTGCTTCCTGCGCTTGCAAGGCACCGCTGCATGGATGAACTTTTTGAGGAGTTTGGATTGCTGCCATCCCATGATAATCTGCTTTATGATGATCCGGCAGAGTTTCAGGTGAAAAGGATCACAGCGCGGACTTTAACGGAGGCTGAAGTGGTGGAACAGGCTGTCGGGCAGATGGAAGACGATATTCTGGATAACTGGGATTGTGAGAAAATCGTGGATCCTGAAATCAAAGCGGAACTGGAAAAGCGTTTTGGATTTGTATATCCTTATGAATATCGTAAAGATATTCCGGTGAAGGTCAGCGTATCGGATTTGAAAAAGAAGAGTTACCATGAAGATACGGATATTGAAGAAGCTGTATATTTCGAACCGGACATTGTTCCGCTGGTTCCAAGATTTATTGAGGAAAAGAAGGAAACGGAAGAGGCGTTCACAGGTTCGGCAAGAGGTACTGCTTACCATCGTGTGATGGAATGTCTTGAGTACAATAAAACGGATAGTGCACAGCAGCTGAAAGAGCAGATCAACGCATTGGTTCAGAGCAAAAAAATGTCTGAGGCAGAAGCAGAATGTATCAGAATTTCAGATATTCAGTCTTTTGTGAATGGGGCACTGGGGCAGAGAATGAAAGTCGCTGCATTATCGGGGCTTCTTTTCAGGGAACAGCCTTTTGTCATTTCCAGAAGTGCTGCTGAAATAGATGAGGCATGGGATCCCAAGGAACGTGTGCTTGTGCAGGGAATCATAGACGCTTATTTTCTGGAAGGGGATGAGATCGTGCTGGTTGATTACAAGACGGATCGTGTGCGCAGGGGGGAAGAGCAGAAGCTGGTTGATCTGTATCACACTCAGCTGGAGGATTATGCTCAGGCACTTCATAGAATGACTGGGCGCAGGGTGAAAGAGAAGTATATTTATTCCTTTACGTTGAAAAAAGAGATATTGTTAGGATGATTGCTTGTGTTCGCAGAAGGTGCGTGGATGTGGCGTGCCTGATCTGAGAACTGTGCGAAGAACCCGGAAAATCTAAGAGGACAGGATTTTGCTAAAAGCGAAGACATGAGAGGCCAAACTCGCTCCTTCGGAGCTCAGACAGTGTCCTCTCATGTCTTCAACGCAAAATCCTGTCCTCTAAGATTTTCTCGGAACCTCCGCAAAGCCCTCAGACCAGGCACGCCACATCCACGCACGTCGCAGGCGGAAGGGAAAGCGAAAATTTGACAAACTTACACTCTCCACCCCGCTGGATACTTATTTTTCAATGTCCCATTCACAAGTTTTCCAAACCCAAGGGGATACCCTTCCACACAAAGCAAATGCCATCCTTTAGAATGAGCAGCCTCCTCAGGCTCAATTGTAAGAGTTTCCCCTTTCAGATACCGCTCCAGTCTTGGATCATCTACAGAAAGGGAAATCACAGCTTCAGCTTCATTTTTCCGGAAAGCCAGTGCAAGCGGCTGAGCCGGTTCAAACCGGTTTTTCTTCAGATCTCCCAGATAAAGTCCGTTCCGAATAAACGTAAGTCCTCTGAAATTATAGGAAACAGACGGCAGATAATAAACTTTATCTGCCCGGACCTCCACCCGGTTCCAGTCAAACTCCTGGCCATCTAAAGTTTTCAACCCGATTTCTCTGAAAAATTCTTCCATATACTTCCGGACATCTGCAGCCAGACGACTGGTCTTAGAAGTACCAGCGGAAGGTCCAGCCGTTCCCTCCTTTTGCAAGAGGGCTAGAAAATGCCCCTCCCCCTGCATCTTATGGGGAAAAATGCGCACACATTTTTTCAGTTGTGGATTCCCATCTCCCCATTCAGGATTTCCGGTGGAAAAGCCCTCATAATCCTCCATGGAAATCAGAGACAGTTCCGGCCGTTCCCTGAGAAGCCAGGAAATGATCTGCTCATCCTCACAAGGTGCAAAGGTACAAGTAGAATAAAGCATCTGTCCTCCCGGCTGCAGCATGTCTGCCGCATTCAGACAAAGCTGTTTCTGAATTCTGGAAAGCTCCTCAGACTTCTTAGGAGTCCAGTCTTTGGCAAGAGCTTCCTCCTTACGGAACATCCCCTCTCCGGAACAAGGTGCATCCAGAATGATCTTATGGAAAAATTCCGGAAAATTCTTTACCATTTTTTCAGGCTTTTCATTGGAAACAAAAAGATTGGGAATCCCAAACAGTTCCAGGTTTCGAAGCAGTGCTCTTGCCCTGGTAGTGCTGATATCATTTGCAACCAGAAGTCCTTCACCCTTTAGGGCGGAACCAACTGCAGTTGCTTTTCCTCCAGGAGCTGCACACATATCCAGCACATATTCCCCTGGCTCCACCGGAATACGGGAAGCGGGGGTCATGGCACTTGGTTCCTGAAGATAATAAAGTCCAGCCTGATAAAGAGCACACCGGGATGGCCTTACATCCTCATTGTAAAAATAACCATTCGAAACCCATGGGATTTTTTTCACTTCAAAGGGCACAATCTGTTCAAACTCCTCACAGGAAATCTTTGCCGTGTTTACCCGGAGCCCATAAGTACGCGGCTGTTCATAAGCTGCCAGAAAAGGTTCAAAATCATCCCCAAGCATATCCTTCATCCGATGAAGAAAAGCCTGAGGCAGAGCTGATAATCTATCTGAATCCATAGAAAAATCTCCTTAGTACTGAAATAGAATGATATGAGTGTCAGATTTACTGCGTAAATTTCACGAAAACAGTGAAACACATCTTGCAGAAAGCATTTTTTAAACACATTTTAGTATAGCGGAAGAAAAAGAACAAGTCAAACATAAGCAAAAGCAAAAGAATCCATTGGAATTTCCTGTCTTTTCCACTATAATTAAAAATAGAATGATCATTAGAGCGTGTTTGAAAAATTATTCCTACAAATCATACTCCGGAAACGGTGTAAACAGCAATATACTTATAAAACAAGAGAGTGAGGGTATGAAATGCCAAAAGAAAAAATCAGCCTGAATTCTATTTACATATCAGAACGTTTACAAAAATCCCTGCAGCCTGTTTCCAACAGCGCGCTGACAGCCATAACAGCCCCTATGGGATATGGCAAAACAACCGCCGTAAACTGGTATCTGTCCAGACTGGCGAAAGACACTCAGGCTTTGCTGATCCGGATCAGCATCTACTCCCAAAATCTTTCCATCTTCTGGAAAAGTGTGCAAAATGCATTTTCCTTCGCAGGTCTTAACTTTCTGGAAAACTACGACTGCCCGGAAGATGAAGCCTCCGCTGGATTTTTGACGGAAATTCTATGCTATCAACTGGAAAAATGTGAAAATTGTTATATTTTTATAGATGACTTTCATCTGTTAAAAGATGACCGGGCGGCCACTTTCCTGTGCAGAATGGCAGGGAGGATTCCGGAAAATGTGCATCTGATCGTAGCAAGCCGAAATCATTTTATCAGTGATGACTGGATTGTAAGACTTGGAGGAAGACTTCACAGAATAGAAATAGACGATCTGCGTCTAAACGCTGGGGAGCTGTCAGCCTATATTCGCCGCTGCGGAACTAGCCTGACAGACAGCCAGCTTGAGCAGCTTCTGAAATCCAGCGAAGGATGGTTCGCAGCTGTTTACCTGAATTTGTGTTCTTTTTCAAAATCAGGAGAATTGCCAGGAAAAACATCTGATATTTACCAGATGTTTTCCGCTTCCATGCTGAATCCTTTGCCAGAAGACAGAAAAGAATTTTTAAGTGCCATGGGGCTTGCAGATGAATTCACGGAAGAGATGGCAGAATTTATTACAAAAAGAGAAGACGTACACCAGATCCTGAAAACGCTCACCAGGCAGAATGCTTTTGTCACCTGCCTGAATGACGGGCAGACTTACCGCTTTCACCATATGATGAAAGAGTGCGCGTTTCGTGCGTTCAGAACACTGGATGATTCCAGACAGGCTTTCTATTATGAAAGATATGGTGCATGGTATGAAAAATATGGTGCCTATATCCATGCCTTGTCAGCATACCGGCGAAATCAGAATTTTGCAGCTATTCTCCGGGTGGTGCAAAAAGATGCCGGAATCTTACTTGCTTCTCTAAAACCGGAAGAGGTTCTGGAAGTTTTGAACAGATGTCCGGTTTCCGTTTTAAAAGAATATCCGCTTGCAATTCTGGTTCTTATGAGATGCATGTTTAACTGGAAAAATATTCCCAAAATGCTGGAACTGAAAGAACTTCTTCTGGCATCCATCAGAGAACATCCAAAGCTGTCTGAGGAAGAGAGAGGAAATCTTCTGGGCGAATGCGACCTGATCCAGAGCTTTCTTATGTACAATGATATTTCGAGAATGAGTCAGTTTCACCGCAGTGCCAGCGAGAAGATGACAAGACCTGCCATCAGTATCCGAAGTGACGGAGGCTGGACGTTTGGCTCCCCATCTGTACTTATGATGTTTCACAGGAAAAGCGGAGATCTTGACAAAGAGCTGGAAGAGATGAACCAGTGTATGCCTCATTATTACAAGATCACAAACGGACACGGACAGGGTGCAGAAACGATTATGAGCGCAGAGGCTCACTTTATGCGCGGAAATTTTGTTGATGCCCACATAGCATTGGAAAAGGCTTATACCCAGATTCAGGGAAACGGGCAGGAGAGCATTGCACTTTGCTGCGATTTTCTGGCACAAAGGCTGTCTATCTGCATGGACATAAAAATGAGAAATACATTTGAAGAACGTCGAAAAGAACTGCTGCAGGGGCATAATACCACCTGGGTCAATATTTTTGACAGCACCTGCGCCTATTACTATGCAGTCACCGGACAAACGGAGCGGATTCCGGCTCTCTTTGGAGCGCATATGCTTTCTACGGTGAATTTTCTGGCACCTGGGAGACCGATGATGGAAATGATCGAGAATCAGGTTTATCTTGCCCAGGGAGAATATTCGAAGGTGATCGGAAGAAGCGAATCCATTCTTGCCATGTGTCAGGCTCTTCACTACGATCTGGTGGCGCTTCATGTGCAGATCCAGCTTCTTGCGGCCAACTGGAAGCTGGGAAAAACAGAACAGGCGCTTGAACTTTTGAGAGGATCACTTTCCCAGGCTTTTCCAGATGGAATCCTTATGCCATTTGTGGAGAATTATCCATACATAGAGGAGCTTTTGAAGGGAAGCTTTTTCGGAATCAATGAAAATTTTCTTTTCAGGATCACCAGAATGGGGAAAGAATGGGAAATGCGGTGCGATCAGTTAAAAAAAGAGGAGGCGTATCCGCCGGTCTTTAAAGTACTGTCAGATCGTGAGCTGGAGATTACGGAGCTTATGGCGAAGCATATGAGCAACAAAGAAATCGCCCAGAGTCTGTTTTTATCCGAGGGAACTGTGAAGCAGTACATCAATCAGATTTATTCCAAATTACAGATTCCCGGGGATGTCCGGGTGAAGCGCAAGTATCTTTTGGAGATGATGGAAGGGAAAAGCTAACTGGAAGTTAATACTATTTTTGTCAGAGAAAACGTATAGTAAAGGTACAACATATTTCGACAGGAGGAAAATGGTATGAAGAGAAAAATAGTTACAGCGGTCATCGCGTTTATTTTATGTGCAGCAGTTGTTCCCACAGCTGGTATTTACAGCGTAATGGCAGAAAACGAGGATACGCTTCAGGTAGAGGACGGAGCTGACTATGCAGCACTTTCCGGTGTATGGAAAAATGAAGATGCACAGGCTGATGAAACTCTTACCTTAAGTGCAGACGGATTGTTTGTATATCACACCGGAGAAGGCGATGATGTTCAGGGATATCTGGAATATGTGGATGAATACAACGACGGAAATGGCAGATATGACATGTACAATCGCATGGGCATGTGGCTGGAGGGATTTTATCTGGACTCCGCGGATACTCTTCATATGGGAAATGACGGAGCTGCGGTTTTTACCAGAGCAGAGGAAGATCAGGCAGAAGAGAATTCGGAAGGTCAGACTGAAAACGAAGACAGCGTGGAAAAGAAAAGCTATGTCCTCATGTCAAATAAACGCTATACAGGACTGCGCCCTCTTTATAACAATTCCAGTTGGGAAGGAGGGTATTTCTATTCCGATATGACAGAGGACTGTATGACGGTGATCGTCAACTGCAGTGCTTTAAATGACAATGAATTCACCGGTACCCCGGAGGAATATATGGAACAGTTTGCAGGCTTTGTAAGTGAATCGGAAATAAAGGATTTCACAGCAGTACAGAACCAGGAATATACAGAGAAATTCACTTATCCGGCATATGAACTGGAATTTACCACCGGAGCAAATGAAGATACCTGCAAATGGAAAATGCTGTATTTCCAGACGGATACCAATACCTTTGCTTATGCTTACAGAGTTTCAGCGGATTTTGCTGAGGAGATGGAGGCGGAATACCGGGATGCCATTTCTTCTCTGGAGCTGACGGAGATTGAGGGCGTTGAAAATACAGAAACCACTTTCACTCAAGGGGAAGATTATGATCCAAGTGCCGAAGGAGAGAGCCTGGAAATGTTTATCTCTTATTTTGACAGCTGGTACCAGTATGGAGATTTAAATGCCATGAATATCCGGCTTTATGGAGAAGGAACCTGGGAAATCTACAACAGCCTGAATAGTGATAAAACAGGGGGATATTTTTTTGACAGCGGTACTTTTACCACACTTGGCACAACTGCCCTGAAATTGGTCAATGACAGCGGAATCTATGTGGCAGATGTTACTTTGGATGGAGATGGCGATCTGATGCTCAGTCCTGTGATTTCCGGATATGGAAATATTTATGCAGGTGCAGCTTTTTTACGAGAGTCCGATTCTATCGCCTACGAAGCCCAGACAGCTGACGATGGTGAAGGATACGGAGACTACATTCCTGATGAAGATTATGTAGAGGAAAGTGATCCGGGAGATACTTATTACTGGTATGATGGGGAAGGAAATGTAATGTACTTTGATGGTTCCGACAGCTATTATATAGGACCGGATGACGTGTTCTATATTGATGAGGCAGGAAGGCTGATGGAATACTGATAAGCAGGTAAAACTAGTACATCGTTTCGTAAATAACTATACCAATCGCGTAGGATGGGGATTCGAGTGTGCAGATTGCAGAAAGCCTTTTTCAAACACGCTCTGGGACGTGGACAAAAAGAATTTCCTGAAAAATATATGACAAATTTTGCAAGCCGAATACCTATGTGTATTTCGGCTTGCTTATTATTTACTGTTTTAAGATCATAGGGGATTTCATAAGCTTTCATTTTGTGATAAACTATGTGATAAAGCTAAACAAGCTTCGTGTTTTGAGCAGCGGAGATTTCATTTTGACAAAGATATGGGCAGGAGCTATCAAGGATGCAGATATGGAAAGATATCTTGAGATAAGGATCACAGAGTCTGGAAAAGTAGGAGAGGTTTTGCGGGCTGAGGCAGGGCTTACAAAGAGGCAGATCAGTCAGGCAAAGTTCAGGCCGGGAGGTATCCTTAAAAATGGAAAACAGTGCCGTGTAACGGAAATAGCAGTGCCTGGTGATCGGCTTCAGGTATGTCTGGAAGCGAAAGGGATTGATTCAAAGCAACTGGTGTGTCCAGATACAAGTAGTTTCATAGAACGAGGAAAAAAACAATTATTGGATTTCGAAAGACAAGAGCTGGAAGACGGATTAAAACCCCAGAAACTTCAGATCCTTTATGAAGACCAGGATTTACTTGTAGTAAACAAGCCGGCTGGTATGGTGACGCACCCATCCGGAAGCCATTATCAGGACAGCATTTCTAACCTGCTTGCAGCCTATTTTCGTGAAAAAAATGAGACAACACGCATTCGGTCCATTGGACGTCTGGATAAAGAGACCTCCGGGATTTTACTTTTTGCCAGAAACCAGGTGGCGGCAGCCAGATTGCAGAAGCAGAGGGAAGAAGGAAAGCTGCAGAAGAAATATCTGGCGCTTGCAGAAGGAGATTTATCAGAAGCAAATGATTCTGTATTCTGGAAAGAAATTGCTATACCACTTGCCCCGGATCCGGAAAATCCCATGAAAATGACAATTTCTCCAGATGGACTGTTGCCAGGAAGCAGGAATGCAGTTACGTATTATAAAAACATAAAAAATTTCGGTAACGCGACTCTTGTTGAGCTTCAGCTGGAAACCGGACGAACCCATCAGATCCGGGTTCACATGTCAGGGATAGGTCACCCTCTTCTGGGAGATACGATGTACAATCCTAGAGTGTGTTTGAAAAATCATTCCCACAATCTGCACGCCCCACTTTGCGGTATATTTTGCCCGAATTCAGTTGCCGTAGCCCGCTACGGCGCCCTCATCCGGGCAAAATCTCCCACAAATTGTGACGCACATCTTGCAGAAAGCCTTTTTCAAACACGCTCTGGAGCGTGTTTGAAAATGAGTAACAGCAAAGAAAAAAAGAATACGGAAGGCAGAATTAATAATAGGAATGACTGCTTCAAAAGAGCTGCGCTCCATGCCTGGAAGCTGACTTTTTGTCACCCATTTACAGATGAAATAATCACTCTGGAAGCTCCCCTTCCAGATGATTTCTGCCGCTTTTTGAATGCAAACGAGGAGGAAAAAACATGACAGAAACACAGCAAACCATAAATAATGTTATCGCAAAAATGATCGCATATTCCGATGGAAACAAGCATGATATTGCCCATTTCCTGAAAGTATATACATATGCCAGAATGATTGGCGAGATGGAAAACTTAACCGAAAGAAAGCAGGAAACTCTGGAAATCGCAGCCGTGATCCATGACATTGCCTGCCCTGTATGCCGTGTAAAATATGGTAATACAAATGGCTCCAACCAGGAAAAAGAAAGTCCTGAGCTGGTAGAAAATTTCCTCAAGGATGTGGAAATTGATGATGAAATGAAAGAGAGAATCAACTATCTGGTCAGCCATCACCACACTTATACAAACGTAGACGGACTGGACTACCGCATTCTTCTGGAAGCTGATTTTCTTGTAAATGCAGATGAAAGTGAAATGTCTGAGAATGCTGTCGAAACAGCCAGAGAGCGCGTATTTGAGACCAATACAGGCAAAAAATTACTCACAAGTATCTATAAATTGCCTGCCAGGTAAAGCAATAGAAGATGTTGAAAAAGAAAAAAATTGAGCTTGTAGTGAAGGATAAAAAAGGCTTTCACCTGTGACGGAGAAATTTATCAGTTATTTGAAGTGAAAGAAAATATGTTGAAATATTGGCGTGGCATTGGCCGCGCCCTTTTTTGTAAATGATGGGAATATAGAAATTTGTTTTCAAAAATAGTATTGACAAAACTATATTATATATCATATATTATTGTTAATTAAACAATATTGATGGACTATATAATATGATTGGAGTGATCAGATGGTATTTAACACAGGAGCTGCACTTCTGGACGCTATTGTCCTGGCGGTTGTGTCCAAGGAGCCGGAAGGTACTTACGGATACAAGATCACCCAGGATGTACGCGGAGTTCTGGATATTTCAGAATCCACACTTTATCCAGTGCTGCGCCGCCTGCAGAAGGATGACTGCCTGGAAGTTTACGATCAGGCATATGCCGGACGAAATCGCAGATATTATAAACTGACGGAGAAAGGGCAGGCACAGCTGAATTTGTACAAGATCGAGTGGAAGAATTATTCCACCAAGATAGGCAGTATGTTTGAGGACGTTGGCAGAAATGCGGACAGCGGCCACATGAGGGAGGAGAATTAACAGGTATGGACAGAGCGCAGTTTATGAAACAGCTAGAGAGGCTGCTGTCTGATATTTCGGAAGCAGAAAAGCAGGAGGCGCTGGCTTACTACAACAGTTATTTTGATGAAGCCGGTCCTGAGAATGAGGCTTCCGTGATCAGAGAGCTTGGAAGCCCCGGAAAAGTGGCTGCCATAATAAAGGCAGACCTTGACGAAAGCAATGAGGAATATGCACAGTATACAGAGAATGGATATGAGGACTTGAGGGAAAACAAGGCTTCTTATATGCCGGAGATTCGCCAAAGAGATGGGAAACATGCAGGAAAAACAGATCGTATCCACAGGGGATATCGCCCGAAAGAGAAGGGAAGCAACAGCAGGTTTATCCTGATCCTAATTGCCCTGGTATTTCTTTCCCCATTTATCATTACAGCAGCTAGTGGCGTGTTCAGTATTTTACTGGTGGTGATCTTGTTTCCGTTTTTGGCGATTTTTGTATCCGGAGTTGTGGCGTTCGCATTTATCGTAGCAGCTTGCGCCTGCATGAGTGTGGGTGTTGGAATTTTGGTTACCAATACAGCTGTGGGACTTCTGGTAATGGGAATCGGCTGTCTTTTGTTTGCATCAGGAATTCTCTTCTGCATTTTAACAGGATGGCTGGGCTCCACGATTTTCCCATGGATTCTTCGTAAGGTGACAGACTTTTTCCAGAAAATCGTGTATCGGAATAAGAAGGAGGAGCAGGCATGAAAAAAGGAACAAAGGGAATGCTGATTGCAGCAGGTGCTTTCGCAGTGGCAGGAATTGGTTTCTGTATCGGTGGAATTTCTGTAGCAGCAGTGGAAACAGGCGGAAACGTGTTTGATCAGGCTGGACAGCTGCTTCAGGATAATGATTATCCGCTGGCTGGTCTGATCCATTGGGGAAACGCCCAATATCATTCTTCTGACATAGATTGGGATGCTTTAGATGGAAATACTGTGGATATGGATTTTGCCAGTGATCTGGAAATCAGTTTGAAGTATGATGAGCTCCTTATCCAGGAATACGATGGTGACAAGATTCGGGTAAATGTGGCAAATGATGCGAAGAACGATGTAGTGGTTAAGGAAACTTCCGGGAAAATCACGATTACAGATACCCGCAGTGGCAATGTAAAAAAGAAGAAACAGATAAAAGTCAGTATTCCTTCAGTGAAAGAATTTGATACGGTAAGCCTGGGTGTTGACATGGGAACCATTGATCTGGAGTGCGATTTAAAAGTACAGGAGCTTTCGGTGGAAGTTGGTGCCGGAGAATTTTGCGGTTATGGAAATATCACAGCAGCGAATTGTGATCTTCAGGTTGGCGCCGGAACCATCGACATTGATCAGATTGATGTTCAGAAACTGAATGCGGACTGCGGTGCTGGTGAAATTGACATGGTAGTAACTGGAAAAGAGAAGGACTATAATTACGATCTTTCCTGTGGTATGGGTGAGATTGATTTGGAGGATTCTGAGTACAGTGGACTTGGCATTGAGAAAAACATTTCCAATGAAGGTGCCAGAAAAGATATGGTGCTGGAATGCGGAATGGGCGAGATTGATGTGGAGTTTACTGGGGAAAACTAAATCTTGCAGAAAGCTCTTTTCAGACACGCTCTGGTGTAAAGTTATGTAATGGATAAAAAATGAGACAGAAATGTCAGATCGGAGGAATCAATTATGAGCAATAAGCGTTTATACAAATCAACCGTAAACTGTATGCTGTGCGGTGTGTGCGGCGGAATTGCCGAGTATTTTGATATCGACCCAACCCTGGTCCGCCTAGCCTGGGTGATTCTGACCTGCTTCGGCGGCGCCGGAATCTGGGCATATATTATTGCAGCGATTATTATTCCGAAAGCATAAGAAGAACCGCACAAGCTCCACTGCCTGCGAAAACTTAGCTGCGGGAGGCCGAGCTGCTTAGTTGTAGTTGACAGTCAGCTTGGCAGAATATTGCGACGGTTCGCGTGGAATATGCCATGTCAAATTGCATCCACTTTGAATAAATGTATTGTATTTTGTCCATACTCCCTATATACATCCAAACACTGTAAAAAGGAGCATAGACATATGAACAAAGACAAAGAAGTAGAAGCTTACAAATCCGGAAATCTTACCCCTGAAGAACAGACAAAATATGAAATTGCGCAGGAACTTGGCATTCTGGATAAAGTCTTAGAAGGGGGCTGGAAAAGCCTCTCCGCCAAAGAAACGGGCCGGATCGGTGGCATAATGGCGCGAAAGAAACCGAAAAAATAATAGTATATTATTTGCCCCTGCAACCTGTTATCAGGCTCTAGGAGGGGCGGGGAAATGGGGGACGCGTAAGCGTCTCCTTTTCAGAAAAAACGGAGGAAAACTATGCGTATCCTGATTGCAGAAGACGAGGTAGAAATTGCCCGGGCACTGAAGGTTTTGCTGGAAAAAAACAAGTCCTGCAGGACAGTTTGAGAGAAAATATTCAAACTGTCCTTTTAAAATATATAAAAATTGGATATTTATAACGGTACAGTATTCCTGTATGCTTTCAGACAAATAAAAGGCAGTTGAAGAAATGGAAATCTGTTAAAACAGTGCCCCACAATTTTTCTGCACAATACATACAGGAGGAAAACAAAATGAGTCAGGAAAGATATGCATTAAATAAACAGCTTGCGCAGATGTTAAAAGGGGGAGTAATTATGGATGTTACAACTCCGGAGCAGGCAAAAATCGCAGAGGAGGCAGGCGCCTGCGCAGTAATGGCACTGGAGAGAATCCCAGCAGACATCCGTGCAGCAGGCGGTGTTTCCAGGATGAGCGACCCAAAAATGATCAAAGGAATCCAGGAGGCAGTCTCCATTCCGGTTATGGCGAAGTGCCGTATCGGACATTTTGTAGAAGCGCAGATCCTGGAAGCAATTGAGATTGATTATATTGATGAGAGCGAGGTACTTTCCCCGGCAGATGATGTTTACCATATTGACAAGCGTCAGTTTAAAGTACCATTTGTATGCGGAGCCAAAGATTTAGGAGAAGCTTTAAGGCGAATCGCAGAAGGCGCTTCCATGATCCGTACAAAAGGCGAACCAGGAACCGGCGATGTGGTACAGGCGGTGCGCCACATGCGCATGATGAATAGCGAGATCGCGAAAGTGGTTTCCATGCGTGAGGATGAGCTTTTTGAAGAAGCAAAGAACCTGCGTGTACCGTATGAGCTGGTTGAGTATGTACACAAAAGCGGAAGACTTCCTGTGGTAAACTTTGCAGCAGGCGGTGTTGCGACTCCTGCAGATGCGGCACTTATGATGCAGCTTGGCGCAGAAGGTGTGTTTGTGGGCTCTGGTATTTTCAAATCCGGTGATCCGAAGAAGCGTGCAGCAGCTATTGTAAAAGCGGTCACCAACTATCAGGATTCCAAAATGCTTGCAGAGCTTTCCGAGGATCTTGGTGAGGCTATGGTTGGAATCAATGAGCAGGAAATCCAGCTTCTGATGGCAGAGAGGGGCAAATAAGATGAAAATCGGAATCCTTGCTGTGCAGGGAGCTTTTGCAGAACATAAGAGCAAACTGGAAAAACTGGGTGCCCGGTGCGTGGAGCTGCGGAAAAAAGAAGATCTGGATGGAGGCTTTGACGGACTGGTTTTGCCAGGAGGGGAGAGTACGGTACAGGGAAAACTCCTTCGGGAGCTGGAAATGTTTGAGCCTTTGAAAGAGAAAATCCAGGCAGGAATGCCGGTGCTTGCCACTTGTGCAGGGGTGATCCTTCTGGCTGACCACCTCTCTAATGACGGGCATGTGTATTTCGGAACCATGCCTGTGACAGTAAAAAGAAATGCCTACGGCAGACAGCTTGGCAGTTTTCACACCATCAGGGAAATGAAAGGAATCGGTCAGGTTCCCATGACATTCATTCGTGCCCCTTATATTGAAAAATGTGGGGAAGGCGCAGAAGTACTGGCTGAGGTGGATGGAAATATTGTAGCTGTAAAGTATAAAGAGCAGTATGGACTGGCATTTCATCCGGAACTGGATGAGGATGACAGGATACATGAGGCGTTTCTGAATAGTGTAAAGAAATATGCAAAGAAAAATTCCCCAAACACCTGGCTATAGAATGAAACTATAACCAGATATTATTTTTACATATTAGACAGATAATCCCCAGTATGTTACTATGCATTCATCAACAAAAACAAAGCAACAGCAAAGAAAAACATCAAAAACAATAACAAAACTAACATTAACAAAAAATGATGAAAAATAGTAAACATACGGAGGAAAGAAAAATGGCAGATATCAGAGATTCTAAAAACTGGGGATTTGAAACAAAACAGTTACACATTGGACAGGAGAAAGCAGATCCGGTAACAGATGCAAGAGCTGTTCCAATCTACGCTTCCACATCTTATGTGTTCCATAACTCACAGCATGCAGCTGACCGTTTCGGACTTCGCGATGCCGGAAATATTTATGGAAGACTTACCAACCCTACAGAGGATGTTTTCGAGCAGAGAATTGCTGCTCTTGAAGGCGGAGTTGCAGCACTTGCAGTTGCTTCCGGTGCAGCAGCTATCAATTATACATTCCAGGCACTTGCAAAAACAGGTGAGCACATTGTAGCTTCCAAGACCATCTACGGCGGAACATATAACCTTCTGGCACATACTCTTCCGCAGACCAGCGGTATCACCGCAACATTTGTAGACCCGGATGTAGAAGGCTCCTTCGAATCGGCAATCCAGGAAAACACAAAAGCAATCTTCATTGAAACCCTTGGAAACCCGAACTCCAACCTGATTGATATTGAAGAAGTTGCAAAAATTGCGCACAAACATAACATTCCTCTTGTAGTTGATTCTACATTTGCAACTCCTTACCTGGTTCGCCCGATTGAGTATGGTGCAGATATCGTCGTTCATTCTGCCACCAAATTTATCGGCGGCCATGGAACTGCAATCGGTGGAGTGATTGTAGACAGCGGTAACTTTGACTGGAAGGCATCCGGCAAATTCCCGTGGATTTCTGAGCCGAACCCAAGCTATCATGGAATTTCCTTTGCAGAGGCAACCGCTCCGGCAGCATTTGTAACTTACATTCGTGCAATCATCCTTCGTGATACAGGAGCTACCCTTTCTCCATTCCATGCATTTATGTTCTTACAGGGACTGGAAACTCTTTCCTTAAGAGTGGAGCGTCACGTAAGCAACGCCCTGAAAATCGTAGATTACCTGTCTAAACATCCACAGGTAGAAGCTGTTCATCATCCATCACTGGAGAGTGAGCCAAGCCATTATCTTTATAAGAAATACCTTCCAAACGGTGGCGGTTCCATCTTTACATTTGAGATCAAGGGTGATGCACAGACCGCTCAGAAGTTTATTGATAACCTTGCAATCTTCTCACTGCTTGCAAACGTTGCAGATGTAAAATCTCTTGTGATCCATCCTGCAACAACCACACACAGCCAGTGCACAGAGGAAGAACTTCTTGACCAGGGCATCAAACCAAACACAATCCGTCTTTCCATCGGTATTGAGAAAGTGGAAGACCTGATCGCGGCTCTGGACGCAGCATTCGAGGCAGTAAAATAATTAAAAAATAAATTCATTTTTGTAAAAGGTACTGTATCTCCTGAAATGGGAAATATAGTACCTTTTTTACGGGCTGCAACAAACGAATTCGGGCAAAATATGCCGCAAAGTGTGACGTGCGGATTGCAGGATGATTTTTCAAACAGGCTCTGGCATCTACGGAATGGTTACAGATTATCATAAAAATGTTTGTATTATTTATTCTTCTGTTTATACTTTTTTAACATTTTATGTGCAGAATTGTCAAAAACTGTAGACAGAATTGTGCAAAGTATGGTAAAATATTGATGTATTAGGGGAAAAGGGAAGGCAGTGATTTTGTGTGATAGATATCTCTAATCTTGACAGCCATATATTTGATGCTCTGTCTCAGACTTCAGATAATATGTACATTTATATAGCAGACCTGGAACGCGATTTTTCCAGATGGTCTAAGCCAAGTGTGGATTACTTCAATCTGCCGGGAGAATTTATAGAGAATACGGCGAAGGAATGGGTACAGCATATCCATCCTGCAGACCAGCATATTTTTCTGGAGGATATCGGTCGTATTTTTGAGGGGAAAAGCAACCGGCATAATTGTGAATACCGGGCTTTAAATAAATATGGGAAATATGTATGGGTAAGGTGCCAGGGAATTGTGGAGCGGAATGCGGATGGAAGCCTTGGCCTTTTTGTTGGCACGATGATGAATCTTGGTGTGAATGCCAAGTTTGACCAGCCCACTGGTTTATATACGTTTCATGAGCTGAAGAAGCAGCTTCCGTCATTTATCAGTCATGGAATGGAAGGTGCGGTTCTTCTTTTTGATGTGGACAGACTTCAGAGAATCAATGATATTCTTGGGTATCTGGTAGGAGATGAGGTGCTGCAGCGTCTTGGACAGAAATGTCAGAGTATGGAGGGCGTTATTTCTTATCGAGGACCAGGAGGTAAATTCTATTGTATTACCACGGAGAAATCCGAGAGTGCGCTTGACCGGATTTACCGGGAAGTGCAGAGATTTTCGGAGGAAGTCCCCAGGGAGATGAATCTGGAGATCCAGTTGACAATTTCCTGCGGAGTGGCCTTTTTTCCACAGGATGCAGAGGATTTCGAGACTTTGCATGCAAATGTGGAATACGCCCTTGAGCAGGCGAAGAAAGTGGGACGTGGCAGCATTGCGCAGTTTTCCGGACAAATGCACAGAAAAACAGTGGAGAAATTCCGACTGCAGGAAGTGCTCCGTGAGTCTGTTGCCAATAATTGCAGAGGGTTTGCACTGGTATACCAGCCTCTGGTGAACGGAGAGACTCAGGAGGTTTATGGTGCTGAGACTCTGATGCGTTTTTATCTGCCAGATGGAACCCTGGTTTCCCCAATGGAATTTATTCCCATCCTGGAGGAAGACGGAACCATCAGACAGGTGGGAGAGTGGCTTTTGAATGAGGCACTTGCCCAGGCGGCCTTGTGGCGCATGGAGAATCCTGATTTTGTAATTTCCGTGAATGTTTCTTATATCCAGATACTTCAGGAAGGCTTCAGGGAAATGGTGACACGGATCGTGGAAGAATCCGGCACACCGGAGAAGCAGCTGATCCTGGAGCTTACAGAGAGCTGTAAGGTATCCGATCCCAACGGCCTTCGGGATGATTTTGAATATTTTAAAAATATGGGGATCAATATGGCACTGGATGATTTCGGCACGGAGTACTCATCCATTGCATTGCTTCGCAAGCTGAAACCACAGTGGATCAAGATCGATCATACGTTTGTCCGTTCCATTCAGGATGATGAGATGGATCAGGCGATTCTGGAATATATTATGAATCTGAGTAAGCAGACCAGAATAAAGGTTTGTGTGGAAGGTGTGGAGAATGAGGAAATCCTTTCCGTTGTCCAGACTTATAAGCCGGAATTGCTTCAGGGATACTATTATTCCAGACCTTGTCCGGCGGAGGAATTTTCAAAGAAATATTTCAATGGAAAAGATAAGACAGGCAGCTACGGTTGTCTGAAAAAATAATTCTGATAAGTGTTTTTTTCAAACACACTCTAGCCTCATGCTATAGAGCATGGGGCTTTTTTTGTGTGCATAATGCAATAGATCAAATCCTGTATTTATATGAGATTCTGGTGTATTCCACGAAAGGTTAAAAAACTGCAATAAGAGGTTCTTAAAGTTTCGCAGAATAGTCACATATTTTTTTAAGTACATTTCAGGTTCAGCTTCTATAATTTGGAATCGATATATCCAATATTTGTGTGTTTATTATATTGGATTTGTAAAAAGCGGAGCTTGTATTGGAAAATTACAATATGTCAGACTCCGGGAAGGGAGGATGAAGCAAATGGAGAAAAAAGAACATTATCGTCATGAGTTAAAATATACCATAAACTACTGGCAGTATCTGCAGCTTCGGAGCCGTTTCCGTCAGGTGATGAAAATGGATCCCCATACAAGGGCAGATGGAACCTACAGCATTCGAAGTATCTACTTTGACAATATCCAGGATAAAGCACTGCGGGAAAAAGTGAATGGTATGGCAAAAAGAGAAAAGTTTCGGATTCGCTACTATAATGATAATTTTGAACGGATTACACTTGAAAAAAAGATAAAAAATAACAATCTTTGCATAAAAGTAAGCGCTGGCTTGACGGAAAAAGAGTGCAGAAAACTACTTAATGGTGATTTGGAGTGGATGAAGACACATTCCTCTTCATTGGTTCAGGAACTTTATGGAAAAATGAAGTACCAGCAGCTGCGGCCGAGAGTACTTGTTTCTTATACAAGGGAGCCCTACATTTATGCGGCAGGAAATGTACGGATCACCTTTGACTGGAATGTACGGACCACTATGTACCACGGAAAATTTCTGGAAAAAAAAGTGTATGATGTGGAGACGGGACAGCAGTGTCCGGGAGAGATGATCATGGAAGTAAAGTATGATGCTTTTTTGCCCGGGGTGATACAGAATCTGATCCAGACAGATGGAGTAAGGCAGGAATCTTTTTCCAAATATGCAGCATGCAGAACATACGGATAAAGTGTTCAGTATCATAGTATATTCGCCCGTTGTGGCTGCTCCGGGAAGAAAGTATATTAGATGGATATGATTTCATATTTAAGAATGTAAAATATAGGAGTATAACAATTATGACATTTAATGATATTTTTAAATCCAGTTTCTTGGAAAATATAACAGAATTTTCAGCAACAGATACCCTGATCGCAATGGTGGCAGCTCTTGTCATCGGGATGTTTATTTTTGTGGTTTATAAGAAAACTTTTAACAGTGTAATGTATTCCACCGGTTTTGCCATGACTCTGGTGGGGATGACTATGGTGACTACTCTGGTAATCCTGGCAGTAACATCAAACGTTGTGTTGTCGCTTGGTATGGTTGGTGCTCTTTCTATTGTGCGCTTTCGTGCAGCAATCAAAGAGCCTATGGAGATTGTGTATCTGTTCTGGGCTGTAGCTGCAGGAATTGTAATTGGTGCCGGAATGCTGCCGCTGGCTGTGATTGGCTCTGGTATTATTGGTGTGATCCTGATTCTTTTTGCCAATAGAAAGGTACATGACAATCCATATCTGCTGATTCTGGACTGTCAGGACGAGAATGCAGAAAATGCAGCTGTTTCCCTCATGAAAGAAGCCGTAAAAAAGTATGCCGTGAAATCAAAGACGGTAAATGCACAGGGAATTGAATTTACAGCAGAGATTCGGATGAAAGATGGGGAGACTGCTTTTGTGAATCGTCTCAATGAGATCACAGGCGTGGAAAACGCGACTCTGGTAAGCTATAACGGAGAATATATGTCCTGATGGGAATTGCTCAGAGACAATCCGGGAAGTGCAGAAAAAATCCTGAAAAGTTCTGCGAGGCGTTCGGTGTGAACAGTACTTCCCCTGACAGATTTTCAGGAAAAGGATGAGAAAAAACTGACAGGAGGAATAGACATATGGTTACAAATAAATATATAACAAAAATCATTTCTGCACTTATGGCACTGGCGGTGATTCTCTGTCTTGCGACATCCGCTTTTTCCAAGCAGCTTCAGGCTGTTTACGGAAATAATGCTGTGACCATGGAATACGAAACCGAACTGTTTGATACAGACCAGGTTATGGATATCGATATTCTTATGGATGAGGATGACTGGAATGAGATGCTGGAAAATGCTATTTCTGAAGAATATTATTCCTGCGATGTTGTGGTAAATGGCAAGAAGTTCTATTCTGTGGGAATACGGCCCAAGGGAAATACCAGCCTTTCGTCTATTGCAAGTGCCCCCGATACAGATCGGTACAGCTTTAAACTGGAATTTGATCATTACATTGAAGGGCAGACCTGCTATGGTTTAGATAAACTGATTTTGAATAATAATTATGCTGACGCTACCAATATGAAAGAAGCTGTTGTTTATGATATGTATCAGTATCTGGATGTGGATGCATCACTTTATAATTATGCAAAAATCTGTGTAAACGGAGATTACCGGGGCATGTATCTGGCTTTGGAAGCTGTAGAGGACAGTTTTATGCTGCGCAATTATGGCACAGAAGATGGAAATCTGTATAAGCCGGAAAGCATGGGTGTTGGCGGCGGTGATGGGGAGGAAGGGAAAGATGGAGGCGAATTTCCCGGTATTGACGCAGAAAAGGTAGGAGAAGACAGTCAGGAAAGTGATGGTGAAAAGACAGGAGAAGACAGCCAGAATAGTAACAGGAAGGAAAACGAGGAATCCGGTACAGACAATGGGGAAACGGCGGAAAGTGAAAAAGAAAGCCCATCAGCAAGCAGTGAAAGTCAGATGCCACAGGGAGGCGGTTTCCAAGGTGGTGCACCGCAAATGGGAAATCCGCCGGAGAATATTCAGATGCCCCAGAGTGAAAATGACAAAATGCCAGATGAATTTCAGTTTTCCCAAAATGGTGAACAATCTGAGGATATTGATTTTTCAGATTTTAAGATGGGTGCCATAGGTGGCAGCGGAGGCGCGGATCTGAATTACACAGATGATGACCTTGACAGCTACTCCACTATCTGGGACGGAGAAGTTACCAGCTCGGGCAAAAAAGATCATAAGCGCGTGGTAGAAGCCCTGAAGAATATTAGTGAAGGCACAGATCTTGAGACGTATATGGATGTAGACAATATCTTGAAATATATGGCAGTTCACACCTTTGTGGTAAACGATGACAGTCTTTCCGGTACAATGGCCCATAATTATTATCTCTATGAATACAACGGTAAACTGAATATTCTCCCATGGGATTACAATCTTTCTTTTGGAGGAATGTCCATGGGTGGTGGAATGGGAGGTCAGTCTTCTGGTGCCACATCTGTGATAAACGATGCTATTGACACACCATTTTCTATTACAAACTTCTTTGATGCATTGCTGGAAAATGAAGAATATCTGGCGAAATACCATGAGTACTTAAATGAGCTTGTAGAGAAATATGTAAATGGCGGTGAATTCCAGAAAACTTATGAGCGGATCCGCAGCCAGATTGATGAGCTTGTGGCAGAAGATCCCACTGCATTTTACAGCTATGAAGAGTATGAGGCAGCTGTCGAAATGCTGTATGAAGTAATAAATCTCCGCGGGGAAAGTGTAAGCGGTCAGTTGGACGGCACAATTCCTTCCACAGATGATGGACAGAAGGCGGACTCATCCACTCTTATAGACGGTTCCGGCATTGAACTTAGTGTGATGGGAAGTATGTCCATGGGAGGTGGAGCAGGAGAAGGCATTGGAGTTCCCGGCGGAAGAGGTGATGGAGGGCAGATGAGAGCTCCTGGCGGAAGCGTTGATGAACAGCAGACAGGAGTTCCCGGTGGAAGCGTTGATAAATAGCAGACAGGAACTTCCAGTGGAGGCAGTGATGGACAGCAGATGAGAGCTCCCGGTGGAAGCATTGATGAACAGCAGACAGGAGCTTCCGGTAAAGAGGCTGGTAATTCAGATGGAAATGAAGCATTACAAAAAACAGAGTCAGGTGGTGTATAATAAGAAAAACGGAGTTGAAAAGCCATGGTTAATCCGTTATAATTTTCATATATAAATACATGAAAAAAGTTTTTTTTCAGAAAATTGTATGTTGCTGGTCATGGGGTGGACAGCAACGACTATATGAAGGGGGATTTTTCTATGACGAAAATGAAGAAGATTTGCATACCTGTTCTTGCAGCTGCAGCCCTTGCGTTTTCAGTTCCCGGAACTACGCAGGAGGCAGAGGCTTCCTGTAATACTTACCGTGTGAATGTTGCTACTGGATATCTGGCTCTTCGGACAGATACATCCTATAATAGCGGTAATGAGATTGGAGAGCTTTACAGTGGCGATCTGGTGGAAGTGATGGATTACACTGGTGCCACTGGTTACTGGTATGTATACTCTCCTAAGTATGACGATTTCGGATACGTGAATAATGATTATCTGGATTCTGTGACATCTTCCGTATCTTCCTATGATACAATGTGGACCGTAAGCGTTTCCACCGGATATCTGGCTCTTCGCAATGTACCGGAATATGATGCATCTAATGAAATCGGTGAGCTCTATTCAGGAGATACCGTCTGGGTTTCCGACAGCAGCAATTCTCAGTACTGGTATGTGTATTCCCCGAAACTGGACGGCTATGGATATGTGAACCAGGAGTACCTGTACAGAGAAGAGGGACTGGATACAGATTCCAGCTATTTTGGCGAAATAAGAACGGTCAGTGTTGCCAAGGGCTATCTGGCACTTCGCAATATGAAGGCATATGATGCTTCCAATGAAATCGGGGAATTATATTCCGGTGATACCGTACAGCTTCTGGATACAAGTGATTCCCAGTACTGGTATGTGTATTCCCCGAAATATGATACCAATGGATTTGTAAACAAAGATTATCTGGTGGGTGGAAATGCATATGCTACCTTGTATGTAAAAGTGCCTACCGGCTATCTGGCTCTTCGATCCGCTATGGGATATGATGCGGCAAATGAGATTGGTGAACTGAATACCGGTGATACTGTGGTAGTAATTGATTCCAGTTCGGATAAATACTGGTATGTATATTCTCCACGCCTTATGAAATACGGATATGCGGATTGTAATTATATATTCTGCAATTGATGAGCAGGAAAGAAAAACAGCCTCTGACTTTTTTACTGGGAAAGTCAGAGGCTGTTTTTGAAATAACTATAATTTTTATAACTGCACACTTGAATTCATATCCTACGCGATTGGTATAGTTGTTACTGTTTACTCCGTGACCAGTAACGTATAGTTATCTTTATAGAAATTTCATACTTTCTCTGATTGAACAAAAAAACCTGCAATGCTATACTAAAATTAAAACATATTTGAAAAACAGGAGTGTGATAAATTGCAGGATACCATAGAAAACTATATTCACCTTGAAAAGGTTTCCAAGATTTATGGAACAAAAGAAGTAAAAATAATCGCAGTAGATGAGATCAGCTTTAACATAGCAAAAGGCGAGTTTGCCGTGATCGTAGGTCCCAGTGGCGCTGGTAAGACTACGGTTCTGAATATTCTGGGAGGAATGGATACTGCCACCAGCGGTCAGATCTGGGTAGATGGAAGGAATATAGCGAAATACAATAACCGCCAGCTCACCAGCTACCGCAGGGACGATATTGGATTTGTTTTTCAGTTTTATAATCTGGTTCCCAATCTGACAGCTCTGGAAAACGTAGAACTGGCAGGACAGATCTGTAAGAACCCCATGGATCCGAAAACTGTTTTGGAAGAGGTGGGCCTGAAAGACAGACTTGGAAATTTTCCTGCCCAGTTATCAGGCGGTGAACAGCAGAGAGTTTCCATTGCAAGAGCTCTTGCCAAGAATCCGAAGATGCTCCTTTGTGATGAGCCTACAGGTGCGCTGGATTACCAGACTGGTAAGGCAATTCTCAAGCTTTTACAGGATATGTGCCGCCAAAAGGGGATGACAGTAGTGGTTATCACTCATAACTCTGCATTGACGCCTATGGCAGATCGCGTGATTAAAATAAAAAACGGCAAGGTGGCACAGATGACTTTGAATGCCCACCCAACCCCGGTAGAAGAAATTGAGTGGTAGGTGAGAGATGAAAGCATTAAGAAAAGAATTCTGGATGGAGATCCGGAAAAGCAAATCCAGGTTTATCTCCATTCTTCTGATCGTGGCTCTCGGAGTGGCCTTCTTTTCCGGTATTCAGGCTTCCTCGCCGGATATGCGCTATTCCGGAGATGCCTATTATGACGAAAGCAGCCTGATGGATATCAAGGTTGTGGGCACAATGGGCCTGACATCTGATGATGTTTCTTCTATAGAAAGTATAGATGGCATTGAGTCCGCAGAAGGTGCCTGGTCTACCGATGTGATGTGCGGGGAAGGCCAGAAGCAGAAGGTTCTTCACATTGAATCCATAAATGACACAGTGAATAAACTGGATGTGCAGGAGGGACGCCTTCCGGAAAAAAGTGGAGAGATTTTTCTGGATAGCACATTTGCTTCTACCAATGAATATAAGGTAGGAGATAAGGTGGCTTTGCGTGAAGATGGAGATTCCCCCCTTCTTGTGACCACAGAATATACGGTAGTGGGAACTGGAAGAAGTCCTCTTTATATTTCCTTTAATAGAGGAAATACCACCCTTGGAACTGGTGAAGTCAATGGATTTGGATATGTGCTCCCGGAAGATTTTGACCAGGAAATTTATACGCAGATTTATGTGACCGTTCATGGTGCAAAGGGCCTTACAAGTTATACAGACGGTTATGAGAATCTGATCGCCAAAATCAAAGGTCGTGTTGAAAACATAGCAGATGATCGCTGTCAGATCCGCCTTGCAGCTGTGAAGGCAGATGCACAGGAGGAAATCAATGATGCCCAGAAGAAGCTGGACGATGGGAAAAAAGAGGCAGATGAAAAACTTGCTGACGCAAAAGAAGAATTAGATAAAGGTGAAAAGGATTTAGAAGACGGCAGGCAAGAGTATGAAGATGGAAAATCCCAGTTAGAAGACGCAAAAACAGAGCTTGCCGATGGGAAAAAACAGCTGGAAGATGCGAAGACAGAGCTTGCTGATGGGAAAACCCAGTTAGAAGATGCGAAAGCGCAGCTTGCTGATGGAAAAAGTCAGCTGGAATCTGCCAAGAGTCAGCTTTCCTCCAGCAAAAGCCAGCTTGACACTGCCAGAAGCCAGCTGGATGATGGATGGAGTCAGGTAAATGCAGCAAAAGCCCAGCTTGCTGACGGACAGGCTCAGCTTGATTCCGCGCAGAAGCAGGTAACCAGTGGTCTGGCAGAATTAGAGGAAAATCAGAAGACTTTAGATGAAAATAAAGCGAAACTTGCAGATGGAAAAGCCCAGATTGAGGCAGGCGAGCAGCAGTTAGAAGCCGCAAAGCAGACTTTGACAACAAAGCAAAGTGAACTGGATCAGTCAAAAGCGGAGATCATTGCCGGACAGCAGCAGATCGAAAGTACCAGAACCCAGTTAAATGCCCAGAAGCAGCAGATTACAGATGGACTTTCCCAGGTATCAGCAGGAGAAGCACAGCTTCAGGATGGAATAAGTGCTTTGGAAAGTGCAAAAGCTCAGCTGACGGAGCTGCAGAGTCAGCTTGAGATAGTACGCGCAAGTTACAACGCAGCACTGGAAAATCCGGATGCTTCCCAGGAGGAAATAGATATTCTGGCAGCTCAGGTGTCTGCACTGGAAGAACAGGAGGCGGCGGTAAGCCAGCAGATTCAGGCAAGTGAAGCGCAGATTGAGAGTCAGCGGCAGCAGCTTGCAGCGACCAGAAGTGAGTTGGAAAGCGGGCTTGCAGCAGTCGAGAATGGACTTTCCCAGCTTTCTCAGAAAGAAAGCGAGCTGAATGCTGGACGGGAACAGATAACAGCAGGTCAGGCAGAGATTGACGCCGGATGGATTCAGATTCAGGAACAGGAGAATACTCTTGCTGCTTCGAAAGCTGAGATAGAGGCAGGGGAACAGGAACTGGAAAAAGGTCAGAAGCAGTTAAAGGCAGCAAAGAAAAAACTGAATAAAGCCCAGAAAGAAATTGATTCCAATGCAGAGACTCTGGCAGCAGGACAGGCGGAACTGGATGCCAATGTGGCAAAGCTGAATGACAGCGAAGCGCAGTATGCTTCCGGCCTGGAACAGTATCATTCCGGTGCCCGGCAAATTGCGGAAAATGAGGCAAAGCTTACTTCCGGTGAACAGGAGATTGCAGAAAATGAGGCAAAACTTGCCGATGGTGAGAAAGAAATTGCAGACAATGAGAAGAAGCTTGCAGACGGTGAAAAAGAGATTACAGACAATGAGAAAAAGCTTCAAGATGCGGCTAAAGACTTGAAAAAAGGTGAGAAAGACCTTGCAGATGGAAAGAAAGAGTACGAAGACGCCAAAAAAGATGCGGAGGATGAGATTGCCGAGAATCAGCAAAAGCTGAATGATGCGAAAAAGGAACTGGAAGATCTGGAAATGCCGGAGTGGATGGTCACAGATAGGGAGGATCTTCCGGAATATACGGATTACGGTGATAATGCAGACCGTCTTCGAAACATCGGTCAGGTTTTCCCGGTCATCTTTTTCCTGGTAGCGGCATTGATCAGTCTTACCACTATGACTCGTATGGTGGAGGAGCAGCGAACCCAGATCGGTACCTTGAAGGCATTGGGATATAAGAAGTCTGCTATTGCAGCAAAATATATCTGTTATGCATTTTTTGCAACTCTTCTTGGCAGTGTGCTGGGAATGCTGATCGGAGAGAAAATCATTCCATACATTATTATAACTGCTTATGGAATTATGTATCATAACGTGGCAAATACCATTTCCATTGATTATCAGCCTGGCTTCGCACTGATCGCTTCCGCAGCCTCTGTTGTATGTACAGTTGGAGCGACTCTTTTTGCAAGTGGAAAGGAGCTGCAGGAGACACCGGCCTCTCTTATGCGCCCACCGGCTCCGAAAGAGGGCAAGCGGGTATTGCTGGAGCGGCTCACATTTATATGGAAGCATTTAAGCTTTTCCTGGAAGTCCACAATTCGAAATCTTTTCCGTTACAAGAAGCGCCTAATCATGACGGTCTTTGGAATTGCAGGAAGCATGGGACTGATGCTGGTTGGCTTTGGGATTCAGGATTCCATCAGTGATATTGCCGCTATTCAGTACCGGGAGCTTCAGCATTATGACGGAATGGTGATTGAGGACAGCGATGCTACAGAGGAAGAACATGCAGAGCTGTTTGAATACATGAAGGAAAATGAGCAAATCGCCCATTGCAATCGGGTACAGATGACGAAGATCAGTGCTCCTAAAGGCAGCTCCAGCGTCAGTATTTATCTGTTTGTGCCAGAGAGCCTGAGTGAGTTTGCAAAGGATGTAACCTTAAAGAACCGTATTACCGGGGAAACATATGAGCTTACCGACGAAGGTGCTGCTATTTCCGAGAAAACAGCATCCCTGCTGGGATTAAAGGTGGGAGATATGATTCCCCTAAAAAAGGGAGATAAGGAATATAAGGTGAGGGTGGCTGTGATCACAGAGAATTATATGAGCCATTACCTTTATATGACGCCCAGGGTTTATGAGCAGACGTTCGGGGAAAAGCCGGAGTATGAGAACATTGTGTTTACTATGCAGGAAGACTGCAAGGTTGATCTGGAAATGGCAGGAAGCCGGATCCTTGCTAATCCTGGTGCTCTCAGCATCAGTTATACCAGTAGTCTGGCATCACAGGTTGACCGTATGCTGAGCACTCTGGATGCGGTGATCCTGGTGCTGATCGTTTCCGCAGGAATGCTGGCTTTTGTGGTATTGTATAATCTGAATAATATCAATATTACAGAAAGACAGAGGGAGCTGGCAACTTTGAAGGTGCTTGGCTTCTATGACGGAGAGGTCTCCCAGTATGTGCTTCGGGAAAACGTGATCCTGACAGTGCTTGGAATTATGTTTGGAGCAGTGTTTGGAATTCTCATTCACAGGTATGTGATTACTACGGTTGAGGTGGATGCAGTTATGTTTGGACGTAATATTAAGCCGTTGAGCTTTTTATACAGTGGAATTCTGACAAGCATATTTTCCATTGTGGTGAATGGGGTGATGCATTTTAAGCTGAAAACTATTGATATGGTGGAATCCTTAAAGAGTGTGGAATAAAAAATATTGAGAAAACACTGTCTGAGCGGTGTAATTGAGAAATTTTGAAATTAGCTTGACAAGCCGGAAGAATGCAATTATAGTTATATCCATAAAAGTGGCGGCTTTTTCCGGATATTTACAAGGAGATCAGACCGCTGCAGCGAAAAGCGTTGAAGAAGAGGAGTAAGTAAATGCCCTCCCAGAGAGAAATGTCCAGGGATAACTGTGGTGGAAGACATTTTGAGATCCGCATTCACTGAAGGTAGCTTCTGAGCCGGGAAACTGAACAAGCAGTGATATCTGCAGTAAGTTTTCACGCAATTCCAGCGTTACAGGAAAGAGATATGTGTACAACAGAGCGAAGACTGTAAATGAATTCAGGGAAACAGTACTTTGCATTTTGCACATAATGAAGGTGGTACCGCGTTAATTTCGCCCTTCACACAATTGTGTGAGGGGCTCTTTTTTTAGGAGGAAAATCATGAGCAAAGAACTTGCAAAGACCTACGATCCAAAAGGAATCGAGGAACGTCTTTACCAGAAATGGATGGACAACGGATATTTTCATGCAAAAGTAAACCCGGATAAGAAACCATTTACCATTGTTATGCCGCCGCCAAACGTAACCGGACAGCTGCATATGGGACATGCACTTGATGAAACTATGCAGGACATTCTCATCCGTTTCAAGAGAATGCAGGGCTACGAAGCACTGTGGCAGCCGGGAACTGACCATGCAGCTATTGCTACAGAGGTTAAGGTTACTGAGAAACTGAAAAAAGAAGGCATCGACAAGGCAGAAATCGGCCGTGAGAAATTCCTGGAATATGCCTGGGAGTGGAAAGAAGAGTACGGCGGAAAAATTATCAACCAGCTGAAGAAGCTTGGTGCTTCTGCAGACTGGGAGCGAGAGCGCTTCACCATGGATGAGGGATGCTCCAAGGCTGTACAGGAAGTCTTCATCAAGTTATATGAAAAAGGCTACATCTACAAAGGTTCCCGTATCATCAACTGGTGTCCGGTATGCCAGACTTCCATTTCCGATGCAGAGGTTGAGCATGAGGATCAGGACGGATTTTTCTGGCACATCAATTACCCGGTTGTTGGAGAAAAAGGAAAATTCGTGGAAATTGCAACAACACGTCCGGAAACACTTCTTGGAGATACTGCAGTTGCAGTAAACCCGGATGATGACCGTTACAAAGACATTGTTGGCAAAATGCTGAAGCTTCCTCTCACAGACAGAGAGATCCCGGTTATTGCCGATGAGTATGTTGATAAAGAATTTGGTACCGGATGCGTAAAGATCACACCGGCACATGACCCTAACGATTTCGAGGTTGGAAAGAGACACAACCTTCCGGAAATTAACATCATGAATGATGATGCTACCATCAATGAGCTGGGTGGTAAATACGCCGGCATGGATCGTTACGAAGCAAGAAAAGCCATGGTAGAGGATCTGGACAAGCTTGGCCTTCTGGTGAAGGTTGTTCCGCACAATCACAGCGTTGGAACACATGACCGCTGCCATGCAACCGTAGAGCCGATGATCAAGCCTCAGTGGTTTGTAAAGATGGATGAAATGGCCAAAGCTGCTATCAAGACTCTTGAGGATGGAGATCTGAAATTCGTTCCGGAGCGTTTTGACAAGACTTACCTTCACTGGCTGGAGAACATCCGTGACTGGTGTATTTCCCGTCAGCTGTGGTGGGGACACAGAATCCCGGCTTACTACTGCGATGAGTGCGGTGAGACTGTAGTTGCAAGAGAAATGCCGGAAAAATGTCCGAAATGCGGATGCACACATCTTCATCAGGACGAGGATACTCTGGATACCTGGTTCAGCTCTGCTCTGTGGCCATTCTCCACACTTGGCTGGCCGGACAAGACACCGGAACTGGAGTACTTCTATCCAACAGACGTGCTGGTAACCGGATATGACATTATTTTCTTCTGGGTTATCCGTATGGTATTCTCTGCTCTTGAGCAGACTGGCAAGACACCGTTCCATCATGTGCTGATCCATGGTCTGGTAAGAGATTCCCAGGGACGCAAGATGAGTAAATCCCTTGGAAATGGTATTGACCCTCTGGAAGTAATCGACAAGTACGGCGCAGATGCTCTTCGTCTCACTCTGATGACTGGTAATGCACCTGGAAACGATATGCGTTTCTACTGGGAGCGTGTAGAATCCAGCCGTAACTTTGCAAATAAGATCTGGAATGCTTCCCGTTTCGTTCTTATGAATCTGGAAGGAAAGGATGTAACGGAGCCGGAGATCGGTTCTCTTTGCGCTGAGGACAAATGGATCCTTTCCAGACTGAACAATGTGATCAAAGAAGTAACTGACAATATGGAAAAATATGAGCTGGGTATTGCAGTTCAGAAGATCTATGATTTCCTGTGGGATGAGCTTTGCGACTGGTACATTGAGATCGCCAAGGTTCGTCTGTGGAAGGCAGAAGAGGATCCAAAGGCAGCAAACGAGTCTCTCTGGACACTTCGCACAGCACTGACCCAGGGACTGAAGCTGCTTCATCCGTTTATGCCATTTATCACAGAGGAAATTTATTGCACACTGCTTCCGGAGGAAGAGTCCATAATGATCTCTGACTGGCCGGTATATAAGGACGAGTGGAATTCTCCTGAGGCTGAGCTTGCAATCGGAAGTTTCCAGGAGGTTGTCCGTGGCATCCGTAACACAAGAACCAGCATGAATGTTCCGCAGAACAGAAAGACACATCTGATCATTGTTGGAAAAGATGCTGCTATCTGTCAGATGTATGAGAACAGCAAGAAATCCTTTGCAAACCTTGCTTTTGCAAAAGAAATCCATGTTCAGCAGGATAAGACTGGTATCGGTGAGGATGCAGTTTCTGTTGTTGTTTCCAATGCAGTTGTTTATATGCCTCTGGAAGACCTTGTTGACAAGGAAAAAGAACTTGAGAGACTGACAAAGGAGCAGGAGAGACTGACTAAGGAAATCGCCCGCTGTGAGGGAATGCTGAATAATCCAAATTTCGTAAATAAGGCTCCTGCTGCCAAGGTTGATGCAGAGAAGGAGAAGCTTGCGAAGTACAAAGAGATGAAAGATAAGGTTGAAACACAGCTTGAGCAGCTTAAGAGATAAAAAGGAGATTTTGCATGAAGCTGAGCAAATTTTGCAATAAGATTTCCCTGATTCTCCAGGCACTCTGGTGCGCAGTGCTCTATTTCCTTATAGAGGCACTGTGCCGCCATTCTGTAGTGGAGGCCTGGGATTATATGACGGGAAAACCGTTGGTATTTGCTTATAATACGATGTTTATTTTTACTACAATGCTGATCGTTTATCTGTTTCACAGGCGGTGCTTTTGGAGAGTTGTGGTTTCCGTTTTCTGGCTGTTTCTGGGAATCGTAAACTGTATTCTTCTGATGAACCGTGTTACACCATTTACCGGACCGGATCTGCATATGCTGACGGATGGTATTGCGATCATGCAGAAATATCTGCCGTTTTATGGTGTGGTGATCGGATGTATTTTGATCGGAATTGTGGTGCTGGGGCTTTTGATCCTACTGGTCAAGGGACCGAAGTGTGAGCAGAAGATTAAGTACCGGTATGTGATTCCGCTGGTAATTGCTGGTTTTGTGGCTTTTGGAGGCGTGACACAGCTGGCTCTTGAAAAAAGGGTTTTGTCTAATTATTTTGGCAATATTGCGTTTGCTTATGAGGATTATGGTTATCCTTATTGTCTGGCGACTACTATTTTTAATACAGGCATCAGTGAGCCGAGGGATTATTCTGAGGATGAGATTAACCGGATTGAGAAGACAGAGTCCAATCTTCCAAAGACCAAGGAGGATGGAAAGAGACCGAATATTCTGTTCCTTCAGCTAGAGTCTTTCTTTGACCCGACACTGGTAAATTACCTGGATATTTCTGAAGATCCAATCCCGAACTTCAGGAAGCTGATGAAAGAGTATTCTTCCGGATATTACAAGGTTCCTTCTGTTGGAGCCGGTACGGCAAATACGGAATTTGAGACCATTACAGGTATGAGTCTTCACTATTTTGGACCAGGTGAATATCCTTACAAGAGTATTCTTAAGGAGACTACCTGCGAAAGTGTGCCCTATGTTCTGAAAAATCTGGGGTATTCTACACATGCGGTACATAATAATGAAGCCAACTTCTATGGAAGAAGGTCTGTTTTCCCCAATCTGGGATTTGACACCTTTACTTCTGAAGAGTATATGGCAGATGAGAACCTGCAGAATCCTCTTGGATGGGTAAAAGACAGTGTGTTGACGGATGAGATCATTAAGTGTCTGGATTCTACTGACAGTCCGGATTATGTGTATACCATTTCCGTGCAGGGACATGGTGATTATCCAAGCGAGCCCATTCTGGACAATCCTTCTATTACAGTTTCCGGTTCTCCTACGGATGAGCTGAATTGTAAATGGGAGTACTATGTGAATCAGATTCATGAGATGGATCAGTTTGTGAAAGAGTTAACAGATGCTTTGGCGGACTATCCGGAGGATGTGATCCTGGTTATGTATGGGGATCATCTGCCGACTATGGGACTGACTGTGGAGGATCTGAAAAATAAGTATCTTTTCCAGACGGAGTATGTAATCTGGGATAATATGGGACTTACCAAGAAGGATGAGAATCTGGCTTCTTATCAGATCGCAGCAGAGGTTCTGGACAGAGTTGGTATTCATGAGGGTACGATCATGAAATATCATCAGGCAAGAAGAAATACCAAGAATTATCAGGTCGATCTGGAGACACTGCAGTATGATGTGCTGTACGGTCAGCGATATGCTTATGGAGGAGAAAATCCTTTTGAGAGAACAAAGATGCGGATGGGACTTTATGATGTGACCTTAGATTCCATTCGGTTAGTGTCGGATACAGATTGGACTTATTATATCCAAGGCACGAATTTCACCCCGTCCAGTCAGGTGAAGCTGAATGGAGAGTGGTATGATACGGCATATGTAAGTCCGAACATGCTGGTGATCTCGGGTACGGAGCTGTCGGATTTTGACAGACTGGCAGTTGTACAGAGAAGTAACAGTTCGACGAGGAAGGCTCTTAGTAAGAGCTTTGACAGAGCGGTTTATGCATTGTATGATAGTCAGTGGAAGGTGAATTCCCGATAGGAACGTTTCCCGGCTGGGCACCTGGTCTCATCAGGTCTGCTCTGAGCGCGGTGTGCGGCCAAAAAAAATTAAAAACATCAGAATTTTGCTGAAACCGAAGAAAGGAGAGGACAAATTTGCTCCGCTGGAGCTCAGACTGTGTCCTCTCCTTTTTTAACCCCAAATTCTGCCGTATGAGATTTTTTCGGAACCTCTCTGATTTCTTCTGTGCGAGGTTTGTCGGATAAAAAGTTACGATTAGGGGTGGACTTCTGGTGTGACTATTATATAATGGTAGAGGAATGGAACTATTCAGAAGGCAGTATATTCTGCCAGACTTACTATGAGAATGAAAAGTTACGGACGAAATACAATAGATAAATGGTGGTTAAGATTATGAATTATGAGGAAGCGGTTGCTTATATTGAGGAGACTCCGAAGTTTACAAAAAAGAACAGCCTGGAGCATACGAAGGAATGCCTGAGGAGACTGGGAAATCCACAGGAGAAGTTTAAGGTGATACATGTTGCGGGAACGAATGGGAAGGGGAGCACCTGTGCGTTTCTCACATCTATTCTCAGGGAGGCAGGGTATTCCTGCGGTCTGTTTACGTCTCCCCATCTGGTGAAGATCAACGAGCGGTTTCAGATCAATGAGGTGAATATTGATGATGACACCTTTTTGAAAGCTTTTGAGAGAGTGAAAGTGCTGGCGGACGAGCTTGTGGCTGAAGGAAGTTACCATCCTACTTATTTTGAGATGCTGTTTCTTATGGGAATGGTGATCTTTGCAGAGGCAGGGGTGGACTATGTGACTTTGGAAACCGGGCTTGGCGGAAGGCTGGATGCGACTACAGCGGTAGAGAATCCGGTAGCTTGCGTGATCACATCTATCAGTCTGGATCATATGCAGTTTTTGGGAAATACGGTAAGAGAGATTGCAGGGGAGAAGGCTGGAATCATTGTTCCGGGAGTTCCTGTAATCTATGATGGAAATGACAAGGATGCGGCAGAAGTAATCGCTGCGAAGGCAAAGGAGCTTGGAAGTCCGGCTTATAAAGTAGTTCAGGCTGGAGCAAAGGTACTGGGAAATAATAAAGACGGCATTGATTTTTCCCTGGAGGACGATTATTATGGGGATACCAGGTTCCATATTCCTTTTATTGCATGGTATCAGGTGATGAACGCGTCTCTGGCGCTTACTACCATGGAAGTGCTGAAAGACAGGATTCCGGTGACGCTGGAACAGCTGCAGGCAGGAATTGCAAATACCAGATGGCAGGGCAGAATGGAGACTATTTTGCCAGGTGTGATCGTGGATGGTGCACATAATGAGGATGGCGTGCGCAGGTTTGTGGAGACTGCAGAGCGGTTTCAGAAGGAGTATCCGCTGACACTTTTATTTTCTGCGGTGAATGATAAGGATTACCAGGATATGATCCATACAATTTGCAGCAGGATAAAATTCCGTAAAGTTGTGACCACAGAGGTTGGGGGATACCGTGAGGTGCCGTCTGCGGAGCTGGCAGAGATCTTTTGCAAAGAAGGCTGTAAGGATGTTGGAAACTCTGATAATATTGAAGAAGCTTTTCATATGGCTCACGAGGCCAAAGGAGAGGACGGAATGCTGTTCTGCGTGGGTTCTCTTTACCTGGTGGGAGAGATTAAGACACTCTTGTTGAAAAAGTAAATTGTCTGCAGGAAAAAGAAAACATGGGATTTCTGGTTGATTTTCCGGAAATCTGTGGAGGAATTTTATGATCGATTACGAAGAGGAACTGAAGAAATTTGAGCCCTGTCTGGATGTGACAGACGCGGAAGAGGCTATTTACGATAGAGAGCTGACGGATATTCTGGACATTCTTCAGGAAATGCTCAGGGAGTCCAAAAGCGGACGCAGGATGAAATAGAATAGGAGATACTTAATGAACTGTATGAATTGCGGCGCGTTCCTGGCTGACAAGGATCTGGATTACTGTCCTCATTGCGGGTGCAACGTCCTGATCCAGAAAAAGGTGGAGTATCTATCCAAACTTTATTACAATCAGGGCTTGGAGAAGGCAAGTATCCGAGACCTTTCAGGAGCTGTTAACTGTCTGAAGCAGAGCCTTACCTTTAACAAGAGAAATATCCAGGCGAGAAATCTTCTGGGTCTTGTGTATTTTGAAATGGGAGAGGTGGTTGCTGCTCTTAGCGAGTGGGTGATCAGTAAGAATCTGCAGCCTACCCGGAATATTGCGAATGAATATATTAATCGTCTTCAGGCGAATTCGAATAAACTGGATGCTATTAATGAGACAATAAGAAAATATAATAATGCCCTGGCTCTTTGCAGGGAAGGCCATGAGGATATGGCTGCTATTCAGCTTCGCAAAATTCTGAACCAGAATACCAAGCTGATCAAAGGCTATCACCTGCTGGCGCTGATCTATATGAAGAATCATGACTGGGGCAAGGCAAGAAGAACCTTGAAAAAGGCGGCTCGTATTGATAAGACCAATACAACTACATTACGTTTTCTTCGTGAAGTAGATGAGAGAACCGGTGTAACGACCAGACTTGAGAAACAGAAAAAAGGACTTTTGGGTGCCAAGGGCAAGACAGAAGGTTCGGATGAGATTTCCAGAAGTACTGTGGTACAGCCGGCAGTTTACAGGGAAAATTCAAGAATTTCACTGTTTGTGACACTTATGGCGGGTGTGGCAGCAGGTGCGGCTGCATTTTGGTTTCTGGCAGTTCCGGCTATCAAGCAGGGGATTTACAGAGAAGCCAATCAACAGATTGTAAAGTACAGCGAGTCTCTGGTCAGCCAGGGTGCGGAGCTTTCCAAAGCCCAGGGTGAGGCGAAGGAATCCGGAGATGTGGCAGAGGAAATCACCCAGCAGCTTGATGCCGAGCAGAAGAAGAGCACCAGTTATCAGGCACTTCTGAATGCGTATGCAGCTTATACACAGAATGAGTATGATGCAGCTGCGTTGGAAATCCAGAAGGTTTATGAAGATCAGCTGGGAGATGATGTAATGGGAATTTATAATACCATCTGTTCAGCTACTGGTGTGTCTGGAATCACGGAAGACAGTAAGTCTGAGGGCAGCGAAGATTCCTCTGATTCCGAAAGCAATGATGGAACTGACAATACAACAGAAGGCTCTGAAACGGATTCCTCTGGTTATGACAGTTCTTACAATGATGCATCTGGTGACAGTGGGTATGATGAATCCGGATATTCTGATTACAGCGACGAAAACGGATATTATGATGAAAATGGTGATTTTCAGTATTATGAATAAAAATTTCTGAATTACAATAATGAGAAACCTCTGAACCGGGGATGTGCGGGATAGACCTGCACATCTCTTTTTCTTTTTCCTGTGCAGAGGGTCAAAATAGAGTAAAAAAGGGGGATTTTATTTATGAAACCTGTTTTTGAAACTACGGGAACCTGTCTGAATATTAAACTGCCTGAGGAACTGGATCATCCGGCTTCTGAGCTGATCCGGAGAGAATCAGACAGGATTATGGGAAAAATATATATCAGAACCATTTGTTTTGACTTTGGAAATACTGTTTTTATGGACAGTTCGGGCGTAGGTTTGATCATGGGGAGATACCGGGCTCTGGGGATGCGTTCTGGCTGCATGAAGGCCTGCCATGTAAGCGGATATATTGAAAAATTGCTGCGGCTTTCAGGTGTGAGTAAATTTCTGGAACTGGAAAGAACAGAAAATGAGATGCAGCTGGAAGGGAGGGGAGTCTGATGGGAAATTCCAACGAAATGACCATTATTTTTGATAGCCGTCCGGAGAATGAAGGGTTGGCAAGGGTAGCTGCTGCGGCATTTTGCACCCAGCTGAACCCCACACTGGAGGAAGTAGCAGATTTGAAAACGGCTGTGTCAGAGGCTGTAACCAACTGTATCATTCATGGCTATCAAGGCGAGGTACATAAGATACGGATGAAGTGTGTCAGAAAAGAGAGAACAATTTATCTGGATATTGAGGATGATGGCATAGGGATTGCAGATGTGGAAAAAGCAATGGAGCCCTTATATACGACCCGCGCTGATCAGGACAGGTCAGGAATGGGGTTTACTTTTATGGAAGCATTTATGGATGAGGTTAAAGTCACCTCACAGGTTGGAAAAGGAACCTGTGTGCATATGAGCAAAAAAATCGGTAATTGATCAGGAGGAAGCATGGATCACACTCTTGCTCTCATTGGGCGCATTCACCAGGGAGATAAAGAGGCAAGAGATACTTTGTTTTCGGAAAATATGGGACTGGTGTATAGTGTTGCCAGGCGTTTTCTGGGGAGAGGGGTGGAAATGGAGGACCTTTTTCAAATTGGAAGCATCGGGCTTTTGAAGGCTGTAGATCATTTCAATCCTGAATTTGATGTGAAGTTTTCTACTTATGCAGTACCAATGATCATTGGAGAGATTAAGCGGTTTCTTAGGGATGATGGAATTCTGAAGGTGAGCCGCTCCATAAAAGAGAATCAATATAAGATCTGTAAAATGAGGGAGGAACTGGAGAAAAAGTTAGGCCGTGAGCCGGATCTAAGAGAACTTTCAGATGCTATGGATATGCCGATGGAAGAATTGGCGATGACGCTGGAATCGGCTGCAGAGGTGGATTCTATTTACAAGACTGTGTATCAGGGAGATGGAACGGATTTGCAGCTTGTGGACAGGCTTCCGGAAAAAGAGGATCGCCATGAAAAGCTTTTGAACCGGATTTTTCTGGAGGAGATTCTGGAAAAATTGGAAGGAGAGGAGAAAAGACTGATTGTATTTCGGTATTTTCAGGATATGACACAGACAGAGGTTGCAAAAAAAATGGGAATGTCCCAGGTTCAGATTTCCAGAATGGAAAAAAGGATATTGAAGAAGCTAAGAGAAATCTCCCACAAATTGTGACGCACATCTTGCAGAAAGCCTTTTTCAAACACGCTCTGGAAAAGGAGAAAAAAGCAAAGTATTTTCTCATATTTTCCAGAGCATTATTGGGTGTTAGAATTTAATCTCTTTTCCTTCCAGACGCCACTGTCTGAACTCTGCAGAAGCAGAGAGAAGCAGGTCAGAAGAGGAGTTAAGGGCTGTCTCAACTGAGTCCTGGATAACTCCGATAATAAAGCCTACGGCTACAACCTGCATGGAAATGTCGTCAGAAATTCCGAAAAGGGAGCAGGCCATAGGAATCAGAAGGAGGGATCCGCCGGCAACACCAGAAGCACCACATGCAGAAAGGGCTGCAAGAAGGCTGAGGATGATGGCAGTTGGGAAATCAACGTGGATTCCAAGGGTAAAAGCAGTTGCCATTGTCATAACGGTGATGGTGATAGCAGCTCCGTCCATGTTGATGGTTGCACCAAGAGGAATGGTTACGGAATAGGTGTCACGGTCGAGCCCCATCTCCTCACAGGCTTTCATATTTACTGGAATATTGGCTGCAGAACTTCTGGTGAAGAATGCGGTGATGGCACTTTTCTTCAGGCAGTGCAGAATCAGCGGATATGGATTCTTGCGGATACACCAGTAAACCAGAAGCGGGTTTGTTACAAAGTAGATGAAAAGCATGCTGCCTACCAACAGCAGCAGTAGTCTTCCATAGGTAGTGAAAATGTCTAATCCGTTGGTGGATACGGTGTTAAATACCAGACCGAAGATTCCGAAGGGTGCCAGGTTGATGATCCAGCTGACTACCAGGGATGTTCCGTCTGCAATGTCAGCAAGGACTTTTTTTGTGGTGTCATTTGCTGTACGAAGGGCAAGACCAAGAAGGATGGCCCAGGTAAGGATACCTACATAGTTTGCATTCACCAGGGAAGATACCGGGTTGGCAACAATATTCAGAAGAAGGTTGCTGAGGACCTCCACAATACCCTGTGGGGCACTGGCGTCTGCGGCTGCATTGGTAAGTGTCAGCTGTACAGGGAAAATCATGCTGGCGAAAACGGCGATCACAGCTGCCAGTACAGTGCTGAACATGTAAAGGGCAACTACTGTTTTGATAACGCCGCCATGGGATTTTCCTGCGTTGCACAGTGAACTGAGAACCAGAAAGAATACCAGAAGGGGTGCGATAGCTTTCAGAGCACCTACAAATACATCGCCAAGGATGGCAATGCTGGTTGCACCGGGGGCTGCAACTCCAAGGATGGCGCCAAGAATCAGACCAACGACGATTCGTTTCACCAGTGCAATCCCGGTCCATTTGTTCCATAGATTTTTCATTTGTTTCTTTACCTCTTTCCCTCTTTAATTTGATAAAAGATTAATTAATTATATAGTATATAGAGAGGATTCGCAATAAAATATATTATGAAATTGACGAAAATGGGAGACTTTTTGGAAAAAAAGAAAAAATAATTGACGAAAACAGGAGGCTTTTTGAAAAAAAGAAAAAATAGCGAAAAAAATCCGGGTAAGAAGGATCATAAAAACCTCTTACCCGGGTTGCAAATTAAAAAAATTATTTAGCAGCAGCCTGTTTGCCAAACAGTGTATTCTTGTACTTGGAAAGTGCAGTAAGAAGTACCATTCCAAAGATTCCGCAGGAAATGATCTCTCCGGCACCTACTGTAAGCATCATAAGTGGAATCGGAAGATTGACGGAATAGCCGTAACGAAGTACGAATGGAACCAGAACTGCATTGGCTACAATTGGTGGAACTGGTGCCAGCCATTTGTTGCTGTTACGAAGTTTGTAGGTAAATACAGCTCCGATGAGGGTAGCGATACTTCCGAATGCAATATCCAGAGGAATTGCACCGCCAAGCAGGTTGGCAAGGATACAGCCTACAAAAAGACCAGGAATGGCAGCTGGTGTGAAGAATGGAAGAATGGTCAGGGCTTCGGAAATTCGAACCTGGATCTCTCCATAGCTAAACGGTGCAAACACCAGTGTCAGTACAACATAGACAGCCGCAATTAGCGCTGCCTGCACCAGAAACAGGGTACTCTTGTTTTTCATATTCATTTGTCTCCTTTAGTTTTGTTTTACGAGTGGAAGGTCACAAACACTCGATTCATTTTGCGCCGGGAATCGGCGGAAAAGCCGCTTAAGACCTTATTTTTCCGGGCTTTTCAACGGGCATGAGTATAGCATATTCAGGAGAGAAATGCAAGGGGAAATGTGGTCGTACCCACAATTTACCCACAATGGAATTTTAATAATCAAAAAGTTGCTTTAATGCTGCCAATTGGAGAGGATAATTGGCATTTAATTATTCAAAAGGTTGGATAAGACTTAGGGAACTAACTACCGCGTCATATTGGCTACATAATTCATTTCGGTGCAGATCTCGATATGCACTAAAAAAGTCTTCCCATGAATTATCATCTTTTAATATAGGATTGTTAAAATCGCGCAGGATTTTTTCTTTCCATGCCTGGTATATTGTACTGTCAATGGTTCCATCCAGATAGAGAGCACGAGTCTTTTTCCAAGCTGTTAAAAACGTATTTAAAACAGAATCTGTAAATAAAATTGCAAGGCGAGCTGTTTCTGTGCAGGGATCGGTTTCGTTACAAGCATCAAACCACAAAGAAACTGAGCCATCATCTAACGCAAATAATCTTTTTATATAATCTGAATAGGTTTTTGCTGCAGGTTCTTCATTTCCTGCAGTAGAATCATCTCTTAAGCCAAAGAGCCAGTCAATAGAACAATCACATGTTTCTGCCATTTTTATAAGCGTCGGTGTTGGTGGCACTTTGGAACCATTCTCGTAGGCTGAAATTGAAGCCATTGTACATCCTACCTTTTCTCCAAATTCTTTTTGGGTAGAACCATCTCTTTTTCTCAATTCTCTTAAACGCTCGGGAATAAAATTTATTTTTTTCGTCATAATATTGAGCCTCCATAAAATTATTTTAACGTTATCTTTGTTTATTACATATTATCACTGTACATGTAAAAAATCAATAGAAATTAACAATAAAAACCTGTATTGACAAAATATATATTACAGTTCATAATATCAATATAAATTAATAAATATCAACGATAAAAGGAGAGGACAACATGAGAGAAGCGAGAAAAGAGATGCCAGAAATTAAAACTGGAAAGATTGAACAAGCGTGTGCAAGGTACGGATTAGGACGGAATACCATGCGTAAGGTAGCAGGTGAAGCCGGTGCAGAAATTAAGATTGGTAAATGTTATCTGATCAATTTTTCAAAAGTAGATGCTTACATGGACAGCCTGGCAAACTAAAAATGGTATCGCGAAATGACAGTACAAGAAGAAGTAAACGCGGTTGTGAAAGCTGCAAAAGAGTATCGGTGGGGATCAGAACTTTATGAGCGGATGAGAAACCTAATCATTCGGGCAAATGTGAATATATTTAATATTCTCAGAAATAACCTGCTGCCAGAGGAATATGAGCAATTAGATCTGGAATATTGCGAGTATTTCCGCCCAGGACAAAAAGAGCTGAGCGAATGGGTAAGATCAGAAAGAAAGAGAGGTGAGCATGAAGCGTGGAAGGAAAAAAGAAGACGGCTTCTGGAACAGAAAAAGAAGCTGCTCTTGCGGAGCTTGACAGAGTAGAAAGGGAACTGGCAGAGCTTGGCCCGGATCCAGCTCTGGAGGCAGACAAGAAAAGTAATGCAGTCCTGGATAAGGGAAAAACCAGACCATTGAAAGAAGTTAAGTATCCTGTAGCAGTGAGTGCAAGTGAATTAAAAAAGATGGAAATACCACAAATTGTGTGGATTGTGGATAGGCTTCTTCCAGTTGGCGTTTCAATGATTGGTGCACCTAGTAAGTATTTTAAGAGTTATATGGCTCTGGGACTGTGCCTGGCTGTATGTACAGGTGAAAAGTTCTTAAGTTTTCAGTGTAACAAATACGCCTGTCTGTATCTGGATCTGGAAAGTACAAAGCGTAGACCAAAGAGCCGGTTAAAACAAATTATCCCAAACGGTGACTGGCCTGAGAATTTTTACATATTGACTGCAGAAGATGAAGTAAGCAAGATCAATGAAGGATTTACAGAACAGATTGAACATCAGTTAAATCAGCATCCAGATATCAAACTTATTATTGTAGATGTATTCCAGATGATTCGACAACCTGCTAAAAGAAACCAATCGGGGTATGATCGAGATTATGACGATTTTAAGGTTTTGAAAAGAATTGCAGATAGTCATGAAATTGCATTACTACTCATTCATCACACAAGAAAGATGAAAGATCCAGGGGATGTTTTTAATGAATTGTCAGGATCTGTTGGAGTTATGGGAGCATTAGACTGTGCGTGGATTATCACGAAAGAAGATCGGTATTCTGATGAGGGTACTTTGAATGTTACAGGACGTGATATGGAAAGTCAGAAGCTGAAGATACGTTTTAATAAATGTACATTTCAGTGGGAGTATGTTGGCACAGAGGAAGATGTAAATAAACAGAGAAGAATAGCCTGGTTTGCTCAGAATCCTATTAGAGAAACTATCCAGAAATTGGTGCAGCAAGGGAATGGATATTGGGAAGGTACTGCAGATGATATAAAAACAGCTAGTAAATATTTATCTTGGGAGATTAATGAAGATGTACGAAAAATAGGAAAATTTATTAGAGAGTTTGATGATTTATTTCAGGGGATTGATGGGATAAATGCAGTGCCCGGAAATTCAAAAACAAGAAGGTGGAAATTTAATGCTACTGATGATACTAATAATACTAATAATACCAATGCTACTAATGCTACTGAGTAATATAGGGAGCGATAGGTAGCGTTGTAGCATGGTAGCATGTGTTTTTTTACACAGGCAAAATCAGGTAGTGGAAAATGAAAGATTATTTCAAATATTGTAATGCTTTTGTCATTTTAACAAGAGAAGGAGTGGTTTTAACCTCTGATGATACAAGAATTACCCCAGAAGAGGACAGATATTTGCAGAATTTAAACAGAAGATTAAGTGAAAGAAAGTATAAGCGAGGAAAAGGTAGCATGACATTGGATATTAAAGCTTTAAGAGAACAGCTAAATAAAACCAGGCGTGATATTGATCGGAATGTTTATCTTATAAAATCGGCTGAAGCTAAGATGTTGAGAGTGGATCCGGGTGGCGGTGAATTTTACGATCTGATTGATACAGTAGAAAATGTCAAGAGTGAAATTGAAAAGTTGAAATGTAGTGAAGTACAGTTGATGAAAAAAGCATGGGACTTAGAGCAAAAGGAGCGGTCTGATGAAAGAACAGCAAATATGGATTAAGACAATGGATTCGGCAGCAGAGGTTGGAAACCTTATTCTTGCACTGTTTGAAGAGGATGAGGATTATAGCGGAGAAATGCGTGTTCTGGTTGGAAAGCCAGAAAGTGGGGGATATGAAAAGCTGAGCCACATATATGACTTGTCAAGTATGGCTGTGAATGTTATGAAAGAGCATTATGGAGACAGAAATGTGGAAGTTATCACCAAAGAAAACGGCTATGGTCTGCTGCCAGATTATGAAAAGGGAAGTATGGAAGCGATAGAGGAACAGCTGAAGAATATTGATCATCATTTAGAATCTATCAGTGGTTCTTTGAAAAAGCTTTCTCGCTGTGTAACGGAAGCTCCGGAAAGAGATGTCTTTACTATTTGCGGAGCTGTTTCAACCTCGGAGTACTAGTGAGAAAGGAGAACAATGGTAGAAGAAGTTTTGAAAACAGGTCAGCGCAATGCTCTTTCACCGGAATATCTGGCAAAGAGGTTGAACCTTGGAACAGTCAGGGCATTGCAGAAACAGGTAGAGAAAGAACGCTGGGAAGGTGCTGTTATTCTTTCTACGTCCATTCCTCCGGGCGGTTACTATCTGCCAGAGAATGAAAGAGAGGTAAGGCAGTTTATCAGAACCTTGGAGAACAGAGCTGATAATACCCTGGGAGCACTGAAAAGTGCCAGGGCATATCTGGAAAAAGCAAAATAGCCCACTGCACAAGGCAGCAGGCAACCGGATTGTATGCAGTTATTGTAAAGGGGGTGTTGCCTTGTGTCAAGCCAGAAGATGAGCAATAAGCAGCTTGTGTTGAGAATCAAAGCCGGTGAGAACGTTGCTGATAATATGCTGCAGCTCTGGCAGCAGAACCAAGGATTTATCAGATCTATTGCAAAGAAATATGCAGCTTATGAGGAAATTGAGGATTTGATCCAGCAGGGATATTTTGGAATGTGCAATGCAGTAAATGGGTATGATCCAGAAAACGGTGTTTCTTTTCTGCACTATGCTTCTTTCTGGATCCGGCAGAGTATACATGGCTACATAGAAGATTGCGGAAAAATTGTGAGATTGCCAAGACATTTCCGGGGGAAGTTGACGAAATACAAGCAATTCACTGCTGCCATGTATGCGGAGCTTAACCGGAGACCGACTGATCAGGAACTCTGCTATTATCTGGATGTCGGATATGAGAAGCTGGAAGAACTGAAGCGGGCAGCAGTCTTGGATAAAATGGGGAGTCTTGATGTACCAGTAGGAGAAAACGAAGAAAGTACTCTGTGTGACGTCGTAGCGTGTCCAGATTGCTCCGAAAATGAAATCCTGGATAAAATACAGGCTGAACAGTTAAAAACGGTTATTTGGACTATTGTGGATGATTTGCCGGGAATAGCTCCGGAAGTTCTCAGGGCAAGATTCCAGGAAGATCTGACACTGAAAGAAACTGCTGCAAGGGTAGGGACCACAGTAGAAGCAGTCAGGCAATGGCAGAGCAAGGGACTTAGAGAACTGCGGAAACCTTCCATGAGCAATGAACTCAAACCCTTTATCTGGGATGATTATGTATACAATCAAGCTCTTCGTGGTAATGGTGCAGAGCACTTCAATCGGACTTGGACAAGCAGTACGGAAAGGATTGCCCTGGAAGAATGGTAGGATGGAAATTCCAAAACGAAACGAATCTTTCCTATACGCGCGTAGAATGTCAAGTTTTCTCAGGTTTTTGCTGTAATGTCCATGGGTTTTAAAACGACGAAACAACACGAATCAGGCTGCTTAAAAACAAACACGAATACCTTATAAAACCAACGAATCTGTGGCATGTAAAGGGCGGAATGTTCCGTAAATACTGGCTGGAACGCTCCATAAAAAAGCGAGCGTTCGGAAAAGAAAAACGAACGTTCGGGAAGAAATTGCATTGCAGCGTTGCAAAAGACAAATGCAACGCTGCGATTTCGGGATGTTAAGAAATGTTAAGGTTTTGCGGAGGTTATTCCGGGAATACTCAAGAAAACTCCAGTTTTTAACGCAGTAGTTACTGAAGCTGCCGGGGAGCAGCGTTTTCTCAATGAAGCATATATCAAAGTGCGGATCCAGGCTTTTTATGAGGTCCCCAAGAGCTGTTCCAAGGTAAGAAGGACGGCTATGTTAAACGGGGAACTCCTTCCGGCAAAGAAACCGGATATTGACAACATCGTAAAAGCTGTTCTGGATGCCCTTAATGAGGTGGCATACCGGGATGATACACAGGTCGTGGAGCTGCAGGTAAGAAAGCAGTACAGCGAAAGACCAAGACTGGAGATCTGCAATGAACGGCTGGAAGAGTTTTTATCCTTTGAAAAAGGGAAGGACCAAGAAGGCAGAAGCAAAGAATATTTTGCTTATCAGATGTTTGCAGGGCATTAGAAATAGCAAATGTAGGAAATGTAAAACAGTGGTTATCTGAAATGGGTATCCGTACTGTGGAGCCCCTTTTGACCGAACAAATCGTTATATCCGGTCGAAAACGAGGGGGGATATTTATCAATGAATCGAGGCTTTGCAGCCTTATTCTATCCAGTTGGACGCTGATAAACTTAGCGACAAAACAGCGTCGAGTTTAGGAAAGCGCGGTTGTTGGCTTATCAATGAATCTGGTCTTTACAGCCTTGTATTGTCCCGTAAGCTTGTATCTGCAGAGCAATTACAATACATGGTAATGAGGATGACAAACTTAATAACGATTTGTTATCGAATTTGTAGACTGGTTTCCTAGAATGGCAGAATATGGTTTTGAAGCAGAAAAAGACTTTTGCTCAAAAATGAGCGAAAGTACAGGAGGTAGACCGGTTGCGGATTATGAGATCTCCGTAGACGTGATGAGACATATTTATCTTATAGGAGGAACCGGCGCAGTTAGGAGAAGCCAAAATTGGATTGAGCTCAAAAAATAAGTTTGCCAATAAAATAGTTTGGCAGAATAAGAAAGGCGCTGGCAATTTTTCCTTGGGGTGGAACTAAGAAGAAGCAGCTCAACGCAAAATTGCGTTCACCGCTCAGAGGCATCTGATCAGAAGGAACAAATGGTGGAATCCATTGTCAACAGAGTACCGGTGCAATATTGCTCAAAATTAAGCGGCGATTCTATTGCTGAAAACTCAGCAGTGCAGAAGGGAGAAAATGAATGAACGAACTTGTTTATTTGAAAAATGATGAAGCGGTATGTGATAGTCTACAGGTGGCGGAGAAATTTGAAATGCGACATGATAATGTGCTACGTGCTATTGATAATTTGCAGAAATCGCTCCTCAATTTTGAGGAACCCTCAAAGATGTTTATTGCCAGCAAAAGAAAGGCAGATGATGGACAGTATCATAGAATGTATCTGATGAATCGGGACGGTTTTTCCCTGCTGGTAATGGGATTTACTGGTAAAGATGCCCTTGCATGGAAATTGCAGTATATAAAAGCATTTAACCAGATGGAAAAACTTATCCGGGAAAAGGGGACTGCTGCCTACAGGATCTCTGATCAGGAAGAGAGGATGACCAGGAGGACAGAAACAGATGCTATCAAGGAATTTGTGGAGTATGCCAGAGCGCAGGGAAGTATTCATGCAGATCATTATTACAGCAACTGTACCAGGCTTGCATATAAGATTGTGGGGATCACAGATAAGGGAACTGCGGCCGGATCTCAGCTGGATGATTTGTCCCTGGTGGAGCATCTGATTGCGCATACTTTGAGAACCGGTATGGCAGCAGGACGGGGCTACAAGGATATTTACCTGGACTGCAAACACCGGCTGGAATCCATGAAATATCTGCAGTGTACAGCGTGATAGGTGGGAAATCATTGGTGTGAAAGCATAAAACCGGGGCAAAAACGGATGAAAACCATGTGAGGGTAGAATTTAGGGTAAGACAAAAAGAGCAGAAAAAAGCCGCTTGTTATATTGGCAACAAACGGCTAGGGGATAGAATCCTGAAATGGAAATCCACTATTTTAAAAATTGAGTTGATTGAAATCAATATACAGGTCTTCATAAATACCTACTTTGATCGTGTCAGCAAAGGTGTATTGTTCGGAATCGCTGGTATCGAAGTTGTAGACAATGACAAAGTTCTTGAGTGGATCCACAATCCAATATTCACGAACACCTGCGGTCCGGTATTTGAATAGCTTGGTGAAATAATCCATTCGCCTGCTGCCGGGGGAGACAATTTCAACGATCCAGTCCGGGGCACCAGTACAGCCCTTATCGTTGAGCTTGTTTGGGTCACAGATCACGGAGATATCCGGCTCTACATAGTTTTTATCATTCTCGCTTAGAAATACGGCAAATGGAGAGACATAGATTTTGCAGGAACCTCTCTTGGAATCAATGTAATCTGCAATCTTCCGATACAGTGCGCCAACGATATCTTGGTGTTTTCTGGTAGGTGGTGCCATGTAGTAGATCTGACCGTCAATCAGTTCTGCCCTGGTTCCTTCTGGTAAAGCATAAATATCTTCGATAGTGTAATCTTCTCGTTGTGGTAATGGCATAGTAACACATCCTTTCTTGGAAAACATTAATAAGTTTCAAGTAAGTGTTATGGTTGTGGTGGTGTTGCTTGTTGGAAGTCAATAACTAAATCATAGCCCATTGCAGAGAGGACTTTTTGAGCATCTTCGAATCCAAAGTTTTTCTTGTTTAGTAGTTTGGTAAGTCCTTGGGGCTTTATGTTTAACTGTTCAGCAATTTCCCTTTGTGATATTTGTTTTTCAAGCATGAGCTTTTTTATCTCAATAACGATTTGTTCATTATCTTTGTAATGTATGGACATATTGCACCTCCTTTTTACTAAAGTATAATAAAAATAAGGTTATAAGTCAATCTAAAAAGATGAAAAATAATACAAAATATATTACAAAATGGTTGACAAGTAACCCAAAACGGGTTATACTATAATCAGTTCAAGGGAACAGTACAACAGCGAAGGGTGAAAACGAAGTAGCGGAAGTACACCGGAGACACCAACATAATACCGGGCAAGGGTAAGCAAAGGAACAAAAGTTGCCGAGATTGGTTTAAGACCTGCCGGAGCTGATCGGGATTCCTAGAAGAGAAAGGAGATGCATACATGAGATATAATTTATCAAAAATCATGTTGAAAGCCTGGAAGGTTTACCGCAAGACAAAGGGTATCAGTTTTGCTGAAGCCCTTCACAGAGCATGGTTATCCGCCAAGGCCGAGAAAGTCAATACCAAGCGTATTGAACAGAGCAAGGCTGCTGCAGGTATTACAGAAGAAATCAACACCTACACCGGATGGAAGCAATTAGGCTATGAGGTTCTTCATGGATCCAAGGCATTATTTAACTGCTGCCTGATCTGGGGGAGCAGGGGAGATGGTGCTACCTATAAGGCGAGCTTTTTCGGGGAATCCCAGGTACAACCGATATGACAGCAGAAGAGGTTTTGAAATACATTCAGCTGGTAAGCAGAAAATCTTTTATTATTTGTCATAGCGGTAATGACTGGAAACCAGAATATGAGATTGAAATGAAGCAGATTGATCAAGAACTTGCTTTACTTCGTCCCTTGGTGGATGCAGAGCATGCTAAAAGAAAGGAGTTTGAGAGATGTTCACAGCAACAGAAGCAGTATTAATTTTCTTTTCTGGTGTGATGTGTACCATTTTATTTCAGATCACACATGATGGAAAAGAATTATAAAAAAGTGCCCTTGTCAGCGCTACCAACACTGACAGGGGCGAGTAACCCGGCAACCACGAATTAACCAGATCTCTGTCATTATACAGGAATCTGGTCTTCGAAATCAAGAGAAAAAGAGGGTAAGACCATTGGAGAATTTAAAAAGTATTAAAAAAATTCTGTTTGATATGGATAACAATTTGACTGAAGCTGAATGCGCCATAGAGAAAGGCAAAGCCTTTAACGAATTATGGGAAAAGGAAGTAAAGAAGGTTCCGGAAGCAATTAAGGAAGCGTCAGGAGGGCAGGAGCAATGACAACGCAGATTACCCACCTGGCAGCAGAGTTTATTCTTGAATTGTCTAAGGCAACTCCGGAAGATTATCTGCAGTTAAAATTGATGATGTTGTCAGCTGTGCGGCATCCGCAGGTAGAAACTTTTCTGCAGAAGGTGTTTTCCCTGGCGGATGAGAAAAGACCGCAGCTGCTTGAAATGAAATAAAAATGTGATATCCGTTTTGCAAAAAAAAGAGAAATGATGGCCCAACCCAAAAGTGGGGGTCAGGTATCACTTCTCTCATTGGATAAATTTTACAATAATATCTGCAAAAGTGCAATACTTTCACGAAAACCGAAGTTGATACATATTTTCAGCAAATTGCGCCGGCGCAACTCCTGGAAATAGAATCCTGGAGCCGGTGCGGTACTGCTGCCGATTCCTGAAATGCTGCGCCAACAGTCTGATCGGGAACGACAGTGGGATAAAAAATACTTAGAGAACGTGGAGCAATACCCTGGTGAGTTACCAGATCACCAGGCAAGAGATCAATATTTTGTTAGGGGGTGATTTTGTGGCAGTAGATAAAAAAGGCAAGCAATTACCGCCTGGTATTCGTCAGAGAGCAAATGGACGCTATGAGGGCCGTGTTAAGGTTGAATATAGGAGCTATTCTGTATACGCGGATACCATTACAGAAACCAAAAAGAAAATGCGTGAGCTGAAGTATAAGCTGGATCATGGTCTTTTTGTTGAGAAAGAGAAAATCACTCTGGACGAATGGAATAAGACCTGGATGGTGCAATACAAGAAAAATCGCGTGAAGAACAGTACATATAACAGTTACCAGAAATACTATAAGGGTGCGATCAGTAAGCGCCTGGGAAAGAAAAATATTGTGGACATTCGTGGAGAGCATATCCAGAGTTTGTACAATGATCTCGTTAAAGAAGAATGGGCGCTTTCCAGTATCAAGGTAGTAGCGGCAGTTTTAAATGGATGTTTTCAGCAGGCATTGAAAAATGGGCTGATAGAGCGCAATCCGGTTAAACTGGCAGAGCTTCCAAGGCAGAAAGAGCGGAAGGAAAGACAGGCCATGACGAAAGAGCAACAGGCGCTGTTCATGGAATATGCCAAGGAGAGCTATTTATACAATTTCTTTGCAGTTATGCTTCGTACCGGTATGAGATCCGGAGAGTTGAAAGGCTTGAAGTATACGGATATTGATAAAAAGGAAAATGTGATTCATGTACAACGGACATTGAAGTATATTGAAGGTCAGGGATACCTGGAAGATACTCCGAAAACGAGAACATCTACAAGGGATATTCCATTAACAGAGGATATATTGGCACTTCTGGAGAACCAGAAAGGGTACTGGGGCTTTAAGGTGGAACGTCTGGACAGATATTTATTCTGCAATGAAGAGGGAAAGCCATTGAGCCGGGAGCGTGTGCAAGCAGAGATTGACCGAACAATTAAACGGATCCGGGCAGCAGGGCATGATTTTCCCCGGATAACTTCACATGTATTTCGGCATACATTTGCCACCAGAGCTATAGAAGCCGGAATGCAGCCGCAGGTTTTAAAAACGATCCTGGGACACAGCTCCCTGGCAATGACAATGGATTTATACAGTCATGTGTTACCAGATACTAAGGCAGAAGAAATGCAAAAGATCATAAGCATGTTTTGATAGAGGGCAGCTGAAAACGCTGCTCTTTTGTAGTTTTAGCGTACCCACTTTCGTACCCACAATGGCATAACACTTGGCAAATGAAGATAAAAAGAAAGTCCCAGAAAAACAGGCTTTCTGGGACTGTATGAACTATGATAAAAGCTGATAAATATATTTAATAAGAAGTTTTGTTTTACGAGTGGAAGGTCACGAACACTCGATTCATTTTCGCGCTGCAATGAGTCAAGCGGCCATGCTTGCATGGACATTTGACGAATGCCGCGGAGGCATATACCGGAAGGTATATGGCCTACGCCGGGAATCGGCGGAAAAGCCGCTTAAGACCTTATTTTTCTGGGCTTTTCAACGGGCATCAGTATAACATATAGAATTCCGGTTTTCAAGAGGTTATCCCCAAAATGTTCGGAGCATACCCACATTTTCCCATATTTGCAGTGCCGTTTATACAACTTTTCCTGTAATACAGCAAAAGTTTTTAGGGTTGTTATTCCTTCTGAATCATAGTAATCTATAGATATCTTATGAAGAGAACCGCATTTGTCGGTTTGCAGGTCAGGAGGAAAAATATGCCAGATATCAGAATACAAAAATACAAAAATCCCATTATTTCTGGTTACAATCCAGATCCGTCGATTTGCAGAGTCGGGGATGATTTTTATCTTGTAAATTCAACTTTTGAATTCTATCCCGGAGTGCCGGTTTACCACAGTAAGAATCTTGTGAACTGGGAACTGATCAATTACTGTCTGAGAGATAAAGAGCAGCTTTATCTGGACGGTGTTCGGCCGTCAGGCGGAATTTATGCGCCGATGCTCTGTTACCATAACGGTGAGTTTTTTATGACCACTACCAATGTGTCACATAAGGGACATTTGATTGTACATACCAGCGATATTTACGGGGAATGGTCAAAGCCGGTATGGATTGATCAGGGAGGGATTGATCCTACTTTGTTGTTTGATGGCGAAGATGTTTACTTCGCCTCTACTTCCAGAGATGAAGATGACAGAGATGGAATTTTTATGTGCAAAATCAATCCATATACAGGGGAAAAGTTGTCCGAAAGTGTTTGTATCAGCCATGGCTGCGGCGGAATCTGTCCGGAGGGATCACATATTTACAAGCTGAATGGAAAATATTATTTGCTTCTTGCAGAGGGAGGCACAGAATATGGACATATGGTTACCATGCAAAGAGCAGATTCTCCATTTGGACCGTATGAGGCGTGTCCCCATAATCCGATTCTCAGCCACAGGGATAATCCAGATGGTTCTATTGCCTGTACCGGACATGCAGATCTGGAAGTTGATCAGAATGGAAACTGGTGGCTGGTTTGTCTGGGAATCCGTCCCTCTTGTACTCCACAGCGAGGTCTGAAACTTCACCATCTTGGAAGAGAGACATTTTTAAGCCCTGTAATCTGGAATGAAGAGGGTTGGCCGGTTGTTGGAAATAATGGAAGAATAGCTTTGGAGATGGAGGGACCACTTCCAGGTAATCAGGTGCAGCCGATATGCCGGAATTTTACAGATAATTTTTCGGAAGAGAAATTCAGCCTGCATTATAACTGGGTTCGAACTCCGCATATGGAGAATTATGTGCGGGATACCGCTGCCGGACGGCTTATTTTGAAGGGAACAAGCGTAACTTTAAATGATATGGATACTCCGACCTGGGTTGGAATCAGGCAGAAGGAATTTGATGTTGAGGCAGATGTTGTGGTGAGTCTGAAAGAAAATTTTTCAGATTCCTGTCTGGTTTCCCAAGACAGCAACGTTAAAGATTTAAATAAAAGAGTGGGACTGGGGACATTCTACAATCAGTTTTATCATTATGAAATTTACTTAACCAGAGAGGACGGACAGTACAAGGTTTGTCTTTCCAGGCATATTCATGATATGTTTGCAAGAACAGCTGAGAAGGTAGTATCCTCTGGGGAAAATATTCATTTTCGTATTATCGGTAATCCTCTGGAATATGATTTCTGGTACAGCGAAGATGGAAAATACTATGAGAAGCTGGGAAGCGGCGCTACTGCAGGGCTGGCTACAGAAGGAACTATGTACATGAGTTTTACAGGAACTTATATCGGAATGTTCTCAGAAAATGCGGAAGGGCATTTTAGAAATTTTTCAGTGAAGATAAATAAAAATTAATTGCTGAATAATCGAGGTTAACGGAAATCCCTGCCGGGCAGGATCGCACTGCGGCGCAAATATAAATGTGGCCGGAGGCGATCCGCTGCAGGCACAGAATCCTGTAAATTGTGACGTACATCTTGCAGAAATCCTTTTCAAACACGCTCTAATCAGATCGTGAAGCTGATAAATTGTGCCAAATCTGACTGGCAAAATGCATGGAGAAATCGAAGGATTACTTTTCTGCATCTGCAAGATTTTTCTTCAATTCGATCATTTTGTCACGCAACTCTGCTGCCTGCTCGAAGTTCAAGTCTGCAGCAGCCTGGCGCATCTGTTTTTCCAACTGGGAGATCAGGTTCTTCAGCTCTTTTTTGCTCATGGATTCCGGATCCTTCTTCAGCTTCACTTCAGTTTCAGCCACTGCCTTGGAAACTGCAATCAGATCACGGACTGCCTTCTTAATAGTGGTAGGAGTAATTCCATGCTCCTTATTATAGGCTTCCTGGATTTCCCTACGACGGTTGGTTTCCTCAATGGCATTTCTCATGGAATCCGTCATCACGTCTGCATACATGACAACGTGTCCTTCGCTGTTTCGGGCAGCACGGCCAATGGTCTGGATCAGGGAAGTCTCAGAACGAAGGAAGCCCTCCTTGTCTGCATCCAGAATAGCAACCAGAGTAATCTCAGGAATATCAAGTCCTTCTCGCAGAAGGTTAATGCCTACAAGCACATCAAATACATCCAGACGCATGTCGCGGATGATTTCTGCACGCTCTAGGGTATCAATATCCGAATGAAGATAACGGACACGGATTCCCACATCTTTCATATACTGTGTAAGATCCTCGGCCATTCGCTTGGTGAGAGTTGTGATCAGCACTTTGTTTTTCCTGGAGGTTTCTTTCGTTATTTCGGAAATCAGGTCGTCTATCTGTCCTTCTACAGGGCGCACCTCCACCTTCGGATCCAGAAGACCGGTAGGACGGATGATCTGCTCTGCGCGGAGAAGCTCATGGTCGTATTCATAATCTCCCGGGGTAGCAGATACAAACAAAACCTGGTCAAGTTTATTCTCAAATTCTTCAAAACTCAGAGGGCGGTTATCCTTGGCAGAGGGCAGACGGAAACCATAATCTACCAATGTCTGTTTACGGTTCTGGTCGCCTGCGTACATAGCGCCAACCTGTGGGACTGTCTTGTGTGATTCATCAATAATAAGAAGAAAATCATCCCCGAAATAATCCAGCAGAGTATAAGGTGGCTGCCCTGGCTCCAGTCCGGAAAGATGACGGGAATAGTTCTCAATACCGGAGCAAAAGCCGGTTTCTTTCATCATTTCAATATCAAAGTTGGTACGCTCGGAGATACGCTGGGCTTCCAGAAGCTTGTCTTCGCTTTTAAAGTAGTCTACCCGTTCTTTTAATTCCTCTTCAATGGCAATGGCCGCTTTCTGAATCTGCTCCGCTGGTACTACATAATGGGAAGCAGGGAAAATACCGATGTGCGCAAGCTGGCATTTGATCTCTCCGGTAAGCACATCAATCTCGGAGATACGGTCAATCTCATCTCCGAAAAACTCAACTCTGATAGCAGTATCTGAGCTGTTAGCAGGAAAAATCTCCAGAGTGTCACCACGGACGCGGAAGGTACTTCGGTGGAAGTCCATTTCATTTCGGGTGTACTGAATGTCGATCAGCTCCCGGATAACCTCATCACGATCCTTAGTCATGCCAGGACGCAGGGAAATCATCATGTCCTGAAATTCCTGAGGAGAACCCAATCCATAGATACAGGACACAGAAGAGATGATAATAACATCTTTTCGCTCTGACATGGCGGCAGTGGCAGAAAGACGGAGTTTGTCAATTTCATCATTGATCGCAGAGTCCTTGGCAATATAAGTGTCAGAAGAAGGCACATATGCTTCGGGCTGGTAATAATCGTAATAGGAGACAAAGTATTCCACTGCGTTCTCAGGGAAGAATTCCTTAAACTCACCGTACAGCTGTGCTGCCAGAGTTTTATTATGGGCCAGGATCAGAGTAGGCTTATTCAGCGCCTGAATAACGTTTGCCATAGTAAAAGTTTTACCAGAGCCGGTGACACCAAGCAGCGTCTCAAACTGATTTCCCTCTTTAAATCCCTTTACCAGTTTCTCAATAGCCTGTGGCTGGTCGCCGGTTGGTTTATACTCGGAATGTAATTCAAAATGATCCATATAAGTCCTTTCTTTTATAAAATCAAACACGCTTTAACTGTTTTCAGTATAGCATCCTTTTTTATAAAAGTACAGCAGAATCGAATATTTGTTCTACTCTCTGAAATGCCAGAAGCATTCCAAAACTTTAATTGACAGACATACCTATAGTGCGTTATCTTAAAAAAGAAAAGCGTTATTGTTCACGACCTGACCAGTAACACGCATCGCGATGTACAGAAATTATGCAAAATTATCAGGAGTGCCAGAAATGGAAGAAAAACAAAGAAATAAAAGATATGTGCTGCGGAAGCTTTTTTTTGCCTCTTTATATCTTAGTACGTTTACTTTTGGCGGCGGATATGTGATCGTTACTTTATTAAAGGAGAAATTTGTGGATCAATATCACTGGATCGATGAGGAAGAAATGCTGGATCTGGTGGCAATCGCACAGTCATCTCCAGGAGCGATTGCAGTAAACGGAGCAATTGTGGTGGGATACAAGCTTGGGGGAATACCGGGAATGCTGCTGTCTGTTCTGGGGGCTATTATTCCGCCAATGGTGATCCTGTCCCTGATTTCCTTGTTTTATGATGCATTCCGCTCTAATTATTACATAGCAGCTCTTTTGAAAGGCATGACTGCCGGCGTAGGTGCTGTGATCATTTCCGTGGTATACGACATGGGGAAAAACGTGGCGAAGTCAAAAGACTGGGTAAATGTGATTATTATGGTCATCAGTTTTTGTGCAAGCTATTTTCTGAAGGTGAACATTATTTATATAATACTTATTGTGGCTGTATTTGGATTTGCGCGTACATTTGTGAAGGAGGGATGGAAAAAATGATTTATCTTCAGCTCTTTTTCAGTTTCCTTCAGATCGGTGCATTAAGCTTTGGAGGCGGATATGCAGCAATGCCTCTTATACAGGAACAGGTAGTGACTATGCATGGCTGGATTTCCATGGAAACTTTTTCGGACCTTGTGACCATTGCAGAGATGACCCCTGGTCCTATTGCAGTAAATTCCGCAACCTTTGTAGGAACCAGGATTGCAGGTCCTGGGGGCGCAGTGGTGGCTACTCTTGGCTGTATTTTACCCTCCTGTATAATTGTAACCCTGCTGGCATATATTTACACGAAATATCGGAAAATGTCCCTTCTCCAGGGAACTCTTACATCCCTTCGTCCGGCGGTTGTGGCCATGATCGCCAAGGCAGGAGTTACCATTTTAGTATCATCTTTTTTTATAAATGGTGCAGTGGAACTGTTTCGGGAAAACATATGCATTCGAATGGTGGTATTCTTTACTGCCGCACTGGTGCTTTTGAGAAAATATAAAATGAATCCCATTCTGGTGATGGTTTTGTGCGGTGTGGCCAATATGGCGTTTTGCGCGGCTGTCGGAAGCTGACTGGAAAAGATATGCCAGCTGACTTTCGTATATGGTGCTGCCGCAGGTGGGCAGCACCTGTGTTTAGAAGAAAAATAAGGAGGACAACAGATTGAACATATGTGTATATGGTGCTTCAAGTGCGCTGCTTAAAAATATTTATTATGAAAAAACAGAAGAGCTTGGAAGAGCAATGGGAAAAAGAGGTCACGGTCTGGTGTTTGGCGGCGGAGCTACCGGAATGATGGGAGCAGCAGCCAGAGGCGTGGCAGCAGAAAATGGTTACATACTTGGAATTGCTCCCCGATTTTTTGACCAGCCTGGAGTTCTGTATGAGAAATGCACGGAATTTATTTTCACAGAGAATATGAGAGAGCGCAAAAAACTTCTGGAAGAAAAATCAGATGCTACGATCGTAGCACCTGGCGGAATTGGTACCTACGAGGAATTTTTTGAGATTTTTACCTTGAAAAGCCTGAAACGTATTGACCGCCCAATTGTGCTGTATAACATTGACGGATATTATGACAAGATGAAAGCATTGCTGGAGTACACAGCAGAAGAGAAATTCATGGATTTTTCCGTGCTGGATCTGGTAGTCTTTCTGGATGAGCCGGCGGCAGTTCTTGACTATCTGGAAAATTATAAAAAATAGAGGCTGCTATTCAGCAGGTGCTGTTTTGCGAAACATATAACTGTGAAGGTGCTGAACAGTTACAAAACGGACATGTCGCCTATGGGCGGTATTCCTATATAGGAAAGAAGATGCCAGGGAAAATTTTCTCAAGGCATCTTTTTCATTTATGCGGCAGCAAACATAAGACTGCGTTGGCAGATACCTGGTAGTATCTTTGTTACCCCCAAAGGTATTGCAGTAAGGAGAATTTAGCCGGAATGGTAAAGTATAGGGTAAAAATCATCAAAAAAGATGAAAAAAATTTGTAAAAAATATTGACAAAAGGAATACTGAGGTGTATCTTAAGAACATAGATGTTAGCACTCCTAAATAATGAGTGCTAACAAAAGGAATTCGAAGAAGCCAGACGGAAATCAGAATCAGGTTTGACCGTCTGCTTTTCAGGAAGGAGCAGATATTTCATGGATGAAGTATTAGATGAGCGCAAACGGAAAATACTGAAAGCAATCATCAAAACTTATATGGAAACAGGCGAGCCTGTAGGTTCCAGAACTATTTCCAAGTATCCGGATCTGAATGTCAGTTCTGCTACCATCCGAAATGAGATGTCCGACCTGACGGATATGGGCTACATCGTACAGCCCCACACCTCAGCCGGAAGAATTCCATCAGATAAAGGCTATCGCCTTTATGTAGATGAGCTTACCAGGGAGAAGGAAGCCGAGATCGCAGAAATCCGTGATCTGATGATTGAGAAATCAGATAAGATGGATAAGGTGCTCAAGCAGGTGGCGAAGGTTCTTGCCACGAATACCAATTATGCGGCTATGGTTGCGGTTCCCCAGTATAAGGGAAGCACCCTGAAGTTCATTCAGCTTTCACGAGTCAATGAGCGGCAGCTGATTGCCGTAGTTGTATGTGAGGGTAATGTCATTCGGAACCAGATCATTAATATTGATGAGGAGATGGATGACCAGACGATCCTGAAGTTGAATCTTCTTCTTAACACGAACCTGAACGGCGTACCCATCCAGGATATTAATCTGGGCATGATTGCCAGATTGAAAGAACAGGCGGGTAGCCACAGCGGTGTGGTTGCAGATGTGCTGGACGCAGTTGCAGCTACGATTCACGTGGACGAAGAAGATATGAAAGTATATACATCGGGAGCGACCAACATATTTAAGTATCCAGAGCTTGCAGATACATCCAGAGCCAGTGAGCTGATTTCCACTTTCGAGGATAAGCAGGAACTTGCGGATATGGTCCGTGAGGAAATGGGAGATCCGGAGAACACAGGAGTTCAGGTATACATCGGGGATGAAGTTCCGGTACGTACCATGAAAGACTGCAGTGTGGTCACAGCTACTTACGAGCTGGGAGATGGAATGCGTGGAACTATTGGAATCATCGGTCCCAAGCGAATGGATTACGAGAATGTAGTGGACAGCTTAAAGAAATTAAAAGTCCAGCTTGACGAAATGGTAAATAAGAAAACCTAGAAAGGCGGTTGAAAGCGTGTCAGAAGAAATGAATAAAGAAGCCGAAGTACAGGAAGAAGCAGTTGACATTCCGGTAACAGACGGAAGCGAAGAAGAGGCAGCAGATACAGCCCAGACAGCAGAAGAGGAGACTTCCGAAGAACCTGCACAGACAGAAGAAACTGAGCAGTCAGATCAGGAAGCAGAATCTCAGAAGGAACCGGAAACCAAGACAAAAACTTCTTTCTTCGGCAAGAAGAAAAAAGAGAAAGATAAATTTGAACAGCAGGTCGAGGAGCTTACAGACAGACTGAAGCGCAGCATGGCTGAATTCGATAACTACCGTAAAAGAACGGAGAAAGAGAAATCCAGCATGTACATCATCGGTGCCAGGGACATCGTTGAAAAAATGCTTCCGATCGTGGATAACTTCGAAAGAGGTCTTGCACAGGCACCGGAGGATGATCCATTTGCAGAAGGCATGAAGATGATCTATAAGCAGATGATGACAGCCTTTGATGAGATGGGTGTGAAGCCAATCGAAGCTGTAGGCAAGGAATTTGATCCGAATCTGCATAATGCAGTGATGCATGTGGAGGACGAATCCGTTGGCGAGAACATCGTCGTAGAGGAATTCCAGAAGGGATATACTTACAAGGATTTCGTTGTAAGACACAGTATGGTAAAAGTTGCTAATTGACAGAGAGCAGCTTGGAAAATCAAACTTCATCGACATTTTCTAAAAACAAAGTATAAATGTTACTGTTCGTGTAATGGACAGCAACCATGAATTTTTAAACAGGAGGAAAATTATCATGGGAAAAATCATTGGTATTGACTTAGGTACAACAAACAGCTGTGTAGCTGTTATGGAAGGTGGACAGCCAACCGTTATCGCAAATACAGAAGGATCCAGAACAACACCATCTGTTGTAGCATTCACAAAGACAGGTGAGCGTCTGGTAGGTGAGCCTGCAAAACGTCAGGCAGTAACAAACGCAGAGAAAACAATCTCTTCCATCAAGAGAGAGATGGGTACAGATTACCGTGTAACAATCGACGATAAGAAATATTCCCCACAGGAAATTTCTGCTATGATTCTTCAGAAACTGAAAAAAGACGCTGAAGGATACCTTGGAGAGTCTGTTACAGAAGCAGTTATCACTGTTCCGGCATATTTCAATGATGCTCAGCGTCAGGCAACCAAGGATGCTGGTAAGATTGCAGGTCTTGATGTAAAACGTATCATCAACGAGCCTACAGCAGCAGCTCTTGCATATGGTCTTGACAATGAGAAAGAGCAGAAGATCATGGTTTATGACCTTGGTGGTGGTACATTCGATGTTTCCATTATTGAGATTGGTGATGGCGTTATCGAAGTTCTGGCAACAGCTGGTAACAACCGTCTTGGTGGTGATGACTTTGACCAGAGAATTACAGACTATATGCTTTCTGAGTTCAAGAGAACAGAGGGCGTTGACTTAAGCAACGATAAGATGGCTCTTCAGAGACTGAAAGAAGCTGCTGAGAAAGCTAAGAAAGAGCTTTCTTCCGCAACAACAACCAATATCAACCTGCCATTCATCACAGCAACAGCTGAAGGACCGAAGCATTTTGATATGAACCTTACAAGAGCTAAATTTGACGAACTTACACACGATCTTGTTGAGAAAACAGCAGAGCCGGTTCGCCGTGCACTTTCTGATGCAGGTCTTACTGCTTCTGATCTTGGACAGGTGCTTCTGGTTGGTGGCTCCACACGTATCCCGGCTGTACAGGATAAAGTAAGACAGTTAACTGGCAAAGAGCCAAGCAAGGCCCTGAACCCAGATGAGTGTGTTGCACTTGGTGCTTCTATTCAGGGTGGTAAGCTTTCCGGTGAGGCTGGTGCAGGTGACATCCTTCTTCTTGATGTTACTCCACTTTCCCTGTCCATCGAGACAATGGGTGGTATTGCAACACGTCTGATCGAGAGAAATACAACAATCCCGACCAAGAAGAGCCAGATTTTCTCCACAGCAGCTGATAATCAGACCGCTGTAGATATCAATGTATTACAGGGTGAGCGTCAGTTCGCAAAAGACAACAAGTCCCTTGGACAGTTCCGTCTGGATGGAATCCCGCCAGCACGTCGTGGTGTTCCGCAGATTGAGGTTACATTCGATATCGATGCCAACGGTATTGTAAATGTATCTGCTAAGGATCTTGGAACAGGTAAAGAGCAGCACATTACAATCACAGCTGGTTCTAACATGTCCGAGTCTGATATTGACAAGGCTGTTAAAGAAGCTGCTGAGTTCGAAGCTCAGGATAAGAAACGTAAAGAGGCAATTGATACAAAGAACAATGCAGACTCCATGGTATTCCAGGTTGAGAATGCACTGAAAGAAGCAGGTGATAAACTGGATGCAAATGACAAAGCTTCCGTAGAGTCTGACTTAAATGCATTAAAAGATATCCTTGCTAAATATGCAAATACAGATGAGATTGGAGATGCTCAGGTCGCTGAGATCAAAGCTGCTCAGGAGAAGATGATGGAAAGTGCTCAGAAGCTTTTCGCAAAGATGTATGAAGCACAGAACCCACAGGGCGGTGCTGGTCAGGCAGGCCCGGGACCGGACATGGGAGGAGCTTCCCAGGGCGGTAACGAGGCAGGTTACGGCGATGATGTTGTAGATGCTGACTACAAAGAGGTTTAATTGAATAATAAGTTCCAATATTTCGGAACATGAAATTACAGCCCGGTCATGATTCATGACCGGGCAGTGGTGGTGAAAGACATATTACAGGAAATGCGCCGCTGGCGCCTTCCATAAGATAACCAAATACAAAAAGTTAGGAAAAGAAAGAAATCATGGCTGATAAAAGAGATTACTATGAAGTCTTAGGCGTTGATAAGAGCGCCGATGACGCTACATTAAAAAAAGCATATCGTCAGCTTGCCAAGAAGTATCATCCCGATGTAAATCCGGGAGATAAGGAAGCTGAAGCGAAATTCAAAGAGGCAACAGAGGCTTACAGCGTCTTAAGTGACCCGGACAAGAGAAGACAGTATGATCAGTTTGGTCATGCCGCTTTTGAAAACGGCGGCGGTGGCGGAGCAGGCGGTTTCGGCGGCTTTGATTTCTCCGGCGCAGACATGGGTGATATCTTCGGAGATATTTTCGGAGATCTGTTTGGAGGCGGCGGAAGCCGCAGACGTGCCAATAATGGACCTATGAAGGGTGCAAACCTGCGTGCACGCGTGAATATCACCTTTGAGGATGCTGTATTTGGCTGTGAGAAAGAACTTGAGATTACTCTGAAAGATGAATGTACTTCCTGTCACGGTTCTGGAGCTAAGGCTGGTACCTCACCGGTTACCTGTCCGAAATGTAATGGTGAAGGACAGATCGTTTACACCCAGCAGTCCATGTTTGGCATGGTTCGTAACGTTCAGGTGTGTCCGGATTGTCATGGTACTGGCAAAATTATCAAAGATAAATGTCCGGATTGCCGTGGTACCGGCTACATTTCCAATCGCAAAAAAATTAAGGTATCTATTCCAGCTGGTATTGACAATGGTCAGAGTATCCGTATCCGTGATAAAGGTGAACCTGGCACAAATGGAGGTCCGAGAGGCGATCTGCTGGTAGAAGTAAATGTAGCACGCCATCCGATTTTCCAGAGACAGGATATGAATATTTACTCTACTGCACCGATTACTTATGCACAGGCAGCGCTTGGCGGCGAAGTCAAACTGAATACAGTAGATGGAGAAGTTCTCTATGAAGTGAAACCAGGAACTCAGACAGATACCAGAATCCGTCTGAAGGGAAAAGGTGTTCCGTCCCTTCGAAACAAGAATGTTCGCGGTGATCACTACGTAACTCTGGTTGTTCAGGTACCAACCAACCTGAATGAGGACGCGAAAGAAGCTCTCCGCAAATTTGACGAGGCATGCGGCAATCGTCCTGCAGGCAGTGCCGGCGATAGCACAGAAAAGTCCGAAAAGAAGAAAAAAAGCTTCATGGACAAATTAAAAGAGACCTTTGAAGAGTAAAAAATCAGTTTTTCCATAAAAGAATAAAGAAAAGGGGAGATATCCTCTTTTCTTTTTTTGTTACTTATTGTATATTAAAGGGTAGCCGCAACGTTACTGTCCGTGCTGCTGGTCAGGAAATGAGCAGTAACATCGCAAGAGTCCGGAAAGGAGTTTTGCCTTGAAAACAAAGAAAAGAGATTTGTTAAACCGATATATCCCCCTGTGGTCTATTGTACCTCTTGTGACCATCATGGCAGTGAATTGTCTGATTTACTGGGGAAGCAGTGCGCTTACAGCTGGCAGGTATCACTTTGATTTTACGATGGCATTTGACAGGGAAGTTCCTTTACTGCCTGTATTTGTGTGGTTTTATATTCTGGCATTTCCATTCTGGGCGGTGGGGTATTTGCTGGCGGCAAGGCGTGGTAAGGATATGTTTTACCGGTTTGTTGCCACAGATCTGACCATACATTTTATTTGCTTTATCTGCTTTATTTTAATACCGACCACCAATATAAGACCGGAGATCCCAGGAAATACCCTTTCGGAAAAGATTCTCGCTCTGGTATATTCCCTGGATGGCGGGAACAGTCCTTCTAATTTGTTTCCCTCTATCCACTGCTATGTGAGCTGGATGTGCTGGAAAGGTGTGGAAGGCTCAGAGAAGGTGCCGAAATGGTATCAGAGATTTTCTCTGGTATTTGCAATTCTGATCATTATCTCTACCCAGGTGCTGAAGCAGCATTACATTGTGGATGCAGCAGCGGCGTTGCTTCTGGTAGAGTTTTTCTGGAGATTTTATCAGAAAGGGCAGCGACATAAGTGGGTTGTGCATGTTTTTGCACATAAAAAGAAGTAACATGGACATAAAAAACCAGTAATTGGTCAGGTGAATTGAAAAATCAGAATAAAGTAACAGATAACAACCGTTTCGAAAGATGTTAAAAAATACCATATTGTGATTATGAAGAAACAGCTTTCAATAAAAAGATTGGAGAAATAGTATGAAGTGGAATCGCTTTACCATCAAAACAAAAACAGAAGCAGAAGACGTTATCATCTCTGCCCTTGCAGACGTTGGAGTTGAGGGCGTAGAGATTCAGGACAAACAGCCCCTTACCGAGACAGATAAAGAGCAGATGTTTGTGGATATTATGCCGGAAGGTCCAGCGGATGATGGAATCGCCTATCTGAATTTTTATCTGGAAGAGGACACAGAAACTGCGCCTGTTCTCGAGAGAGTACGTGCTGTCCTTGAAGAAGTACGCGGATACATGGATATCGGCGAAGGCACCATCACAGAATCCCAGACAGAGGACAAAGACTGGATCAATAACTGGAAGGAATATTTCCATCAGTTCTATGTAGATGACATTCTTATTGTTCCATCCTGGGAAGAAGTGAAGGAAGAAGATAAAGATAAGATGATCCTTCACATTGATCCAGGTACAGCTTTTGGAACTGGTATGCACGAGACAACCCAGCTGGTAATTCGTCAGCTGAAGAAATTTGTGACAAAAGACACCCAGATGCTGGATGTTGGAACCGGAAGCGGTATTCTTGGAATTGTAGCTTTGAAGCTGGGCGCTGCTCATGTTGTGGGAACTGACCTTGATCCCTGTGCAATTCCGGCAGTGGCAGACAATAAAGAGGCTAACGATATTAAGGATGAGACTTTTGACATGCTCATTGGAAACATCATTGATGATAAAGAAGTTCAAGACACGGTTGGATATGAGAAATATGACATTGTAACGGCTAATATCCTGGCAGATGTACTGGTGCCTCTCACACCGGTTATCGTAAATCAGATGAAAAAGGGTGCTTACTATATCACCTCTGGAATCCTGGATGTGAAAGAAGAAGTAGTGGTAAAGGCAGTGAAAGACGCCGGGCTTCAGCTGGTTGAGGTAACCCATCAGGGAGAATGGGTATCTGTCACAGCCAGAAAGGAATAATTATGCAGCGCTTTTTTGTGGAGCCTTATCAGGTCCTTGAGGAAGAACACAGGATTACCCTTACAGGTCCGGATCTGAACCATATGAAAAATGTTCTTCGCATGCGCATTGGTGAGGACGTTTTGATCAGCGATGGCAGTGAGAAGGAATATCACTGTACCATAGAAGAATTTCAGGAGGACAGCGCAGTTCTTCATATCCTTTATGCCCAGGAATCCCAGTATGAGCTCCCAAGCCGGATTTATTTGTTCCAGGGACTTCCTAAAGGGGATAAAATGGAACTGATCATTCAGAAGGCTGTGGAGCTTGGCGCTTACGCTGTTGTTCCAGTTGAAACAAGGAGATGTGTGGTGAAGCTGGACGCAAAGAAAGCGCAGAAGAAGGTTACCAGATGGCAGCAGATTTCCGAGAGCGCAGCTAAGCAGTCTAAGCGTATGCTAATCCCGGAAGTGAAAAATGTAATGAACTGGAAAGAAGCACTTGCCTTTGCAAAAGGACTGGATGTGGTTCTGATTCCTTATGAGCTTGCCCAAGGTATGAAAGAGACCCGGGAAATCCTGGCGGCAATTCAGCCTGGACAATCTGTGGGGATTTTTATTGGCCCGGAAGGCGGTTTTGAGGAGGAAGAAGTGAGAGATGCCATGGAAGCCGGAGGGAAACCGGTGACCCTGGGAAAAAGAATCCTGCGCACAGAGACAGCAGGTATGACCATGCTGTCTATTCTGATGTATACGCTTGAGTCTGTTTAAAAATATTTTAGCAATCTGCAAGACGTGCCAGAGCCTGTTTGAAAAATCATTTCAGCAATCTGCACGCCCCACTTTGCGGTATGCTTCACCTGAATTCGGCTGCCGCAGCTCGCTGCTGCGCCCTTATCCGGGTAAAGGCTTCCGCAAATTGTGATGCACATCTTGCAGAAAGCCTTTTTTTAACATGCTCTGGAAAAAAGAGGAAAAGTAAGAAATGGAAGCATATTTTGATAACTCTGCTACCACAAGATGTTATCCTGAGGTGGCAGAGATTGTAGTAAAAACAATGACAGAGGATTTTGGAAACCCTTCTGCAATGCATTTAAAAGGTGTGGAAGCGGAAAAGTATGTCCGTGAAGCTGCACAGACACTTGCCAAAATTCTCAAGGTAAATGAAAAAGAGATCATTTTTACCTCTGGCGGAACAGAGTCAAATAATCTGGCCTTGTTTGGCGGAGCGGATGCAAATAAAAGAAGCGGAAACCATATTATCACCACTTCAGTGGAGCATGCAGCTGTAGGACAGCCTGCAGAGCGCCTGGAACAGATGGGATATGAGGTGACGATAGTTCCTGTAGATCACAGGGGTGTGGTTCAGCTGGAGGCGTTAGAGAAAGCTTTGCGCCCGGATACGATTCTGGTATCTACTATGTATGTAAACAATGAGGTTGGTGCTGTGATGCCAGTGGAAGAGATTGCAAAACTGGTTCATGAGAAAAGCCCGAAGGCTCTGTATCATGTAGATGCGATCCAGGCATTTGGAAAATACCGTATTTATCCCAAAAAGGCAGGAATTGATATGCTCTCTGTGAGCAGCCATAAGATTCACGGGCCTAAAGGTGTAGGATTTTTATATATCAATGAGAAAGCCAGGATTCAGCCTCAGATCTTAGGCGGCGGCCAGCAGGCCGGTATGCGGTCCGGTACAGATAATGTACCTGGAATTGCAGGACTGGGTGTTGCTGCAAAGATGGTCTACACGGATTTTGATAAGAAAATTGAGCATATGTATCAGCTGAAGGAACGCCTTGCAGAAGGTTTTCTGAAACTTCCTGATGTTCGTCTCAACGGAATGGAGATAAGAGAAGGTGCACCTCAGATCTTAAGCGCCAGCTTTCTGGGCGTGAGAAGCGAAGTGCTGCTTCATACTCTGGAAGAAAAAGGCATTTATGTTTCAGCCGGAAGCGCCTGCTCCAGCCACAAAAGAAAAGCTGCCGGAACCTTAAGTGCAATGGGAATGGAAGCAGCCCAAAGAGAAAGTACGCTGAGATTCAGTTTTTCAGAGGAAAATACATTTGAAGAAGTGGATTATGCATTGGAAGTGATCGGGCAGGTACTGCCTATGCTTCGGAGATATTCCAGACACTGATGCAGTGAGGAAAAGAAGAATGAAATGCAGCGCCGGGGAAAGTCCGGCAGCCGCATAAAATAAAGAAACAGGAGGAAATCAAATGATATTTCACGCATTTTTAATAAAATACGCAGAAATAGCTATCAAGGGTAAAAATCGATATCTGTTTGAAGATGCCCTTGTGAAGCAGATGAATATTGCTCTTTCTAAGATAGAGGGCGATTACCGCGTTGTGAAGGAGCAGGGCCGTGTTTATGTATTCTGTCCGGAGGAATACGATTTTGAGGAGGCTGTAGCTGCATTAAAAACAGTATTCGGTATTGTTTATATCTGTCCGGTAGTGATCTACGAGGACAAAGGATTTGAGCAGATGCGCTCTGACGTTGTGGAGTACATGAAGAATGTACATCCGGATTATCACGGCACCTTCAAGGTATATACAAGACGTGCAAAGAAGTCCTATCCGGTAAATTCCATGGAAGTAAGTGCAAGAATCGGTGAAAGCATTCTGGATGCTTTTCCGGAGGCAAAGGTGGATGTACATCAGCCTGAACTTACCGTTTCTGTTGAGATCCGTGAGAAAATTTATGTATATTCCAAGAGCATCAAGGGACCTGGCGGAATGCCGGTTGGAACCAATGGAAAGGCAATGCTGCTTCTTTCCGGCGGAATTGACAGCCCAGTGGCCGGATATATGATCGCAAAGCGAGGAGTTAAGATTGAAGCCGTTTATTTCCATGCTCCGCCGTATACCAGCGAGCGTGCGAAACAGAAGGTTGTGGACCTGGCGAAGCTGGTGGCAAAATACAGTGGACCGATCAGGCTTCATGTAGTAAATTTCACAGACATTCAGCTGTACATTTACGATCAGTGTCCACATGATGAGCTTACTATCATTATGCGTCGTTATATGATGAGAATTGCAGAGCATTTTGCAAAGAAGGATAACTGTCTTGGACTTATTACCGGTGAAAGCATTGGACAGGTTGCAAGCCAGACCCTGCAGAGTCTTGCAGCAACGAATGAAGTGTGTACATTACCGGTATATCGTCCGGTGATTGGGTTTGATAAACAGGAAATTGTAGAGCGTTCCTGGGAGATTGGAACTTATGACACTTCTGTTCTTCCATATGAAGATTGCTGTACTATTTTTGTCGCAAAGCATCCGGTTACAAAGCCGAATCTGAATGTGATCCGCAAGTCAGAGGAGAAACTGGCTGAGAAAATTGATGAACTGATGGAAGCGGCACTTAGCACTGCAGAAGTGATTGAAATCCAGTAAAAAAGTGGAAAAGTACTCAGAGACTGCATGAAGTCATCGAAAAAACAAAAAGAGGAACTGTGAACAGTTCCTCTGACAATCGAATATTTAATTATTCAACTGTATATTTGTCGATGATTTCCATAACGCTGTCAAGAGCAGCTCCGTCAGCATGGATATTGAGGTCGATCGGTTTGGATAAATCCAGGCTGAAGATACCCATGATAGATTTAGCGTCAATCACATATCTTCCGGATACCAGGTCGAAGTCGCAGTCAAATTTGCTGATCTCGTTTACAAATGCTTTCACTTTATCAATAGAGTTAAGTGAGATTTTTGCTGTTTTCATTGTGATATAACCTCCCTTGGATTGTTAGTAGTTTGCTTTACAGTACTCATATTACCTGTAGGCAGGATAAAAGTCAAGGTGAAAAAAGAGAAAAAATGGCAGCAGAATTAGTGAAAATGTATAAAAAATTTACAACATTACTGTGTACTGGTAATATTCCGCGGGATGCTTTTCGTGAATGAAATTTACAGAAGATCCGGGAAGTGCGGCACGAAATCACGTATTTGCATGAATTCTGTGCACCGCGGAGAAATTATCCTGCATGGTGTGGACAGTACTAGTTTTGGAGGAAAAAATGAAAAAAAAGGTTGCATTACACAATCTTGGATGTAAAGTAAACTCTTATGAGCTGGAAGCTATGCAGCAGCTTCTGGAACAGGCAGGGTATGAAATCGTACCTTTTGAACCAGGTGCTGATGTTTACGTAATAAATACCTGTACGGTAACAAATATTGCAGACCGTAAGTCCCGTCAGATGCTTCACAAGGCGAAAAAGATGAACCCGGATGCGGTGGTAGTAGCAACAGGATGTTATGTACAGACTGACGAGGGAAAACTGGAAACGGACGAAGCAGTAGATCTGGTACTTGGAAATAACCAGAAAAAAAATATTGTGGAAGTTCTGGCTGAATTTGAAAAAGAACACCAGCGTCAGGCTCATATTATTAAGATTAACCAGACAAAGGAATATGAAGAACTGGAAATCAGCCGTACAGCTGAGCATGTACGTGCTTATATTAAGGTGCAGGATGGCTGCAACCAGTTTTGCACTTATTGTATCATTCCCTACGCAAGAGGCCGCGTGCGAAGCAGGGAAAAAGAGAATATTTTAAACGAAGTGCACAAGCTGGCCAAAGCTGGCTACAAAGAAGTGGTGCTTACAGGAATTCATCTCAGTTCCTATGGAGTGGATTTTCCTGAGGACAAAAAAGAAACTTTGCTTTCTCTTATTCAGGCAGTAAATGAAGTGGAAGGAATTCAGAGAATCCGCCTTGGCTCCCTGGAACCGGGAATCGTCACAGAAGAATTTGCAAAAGAACTGTCTTCTATGTCAAAAGTCTGCCCTCATTTTCATCTTTCCCTGCAGAGCGGATGCGATACGACTTTGGAGAGAATGAACAGACGATACAGAAGCGCGGAGTATAAAGCAAGATGTGAACTTCTTCGCAATTATTTCGGAAATCCGGCGCTGACAACAGATGTGATTGTAGGCTTTCCAATGGAAACAGAAGAGGATTTCCAGGCCTCTTATGATTTTGTGAAAGATATTCATTTTTATGAAACCCACATTTTTAAATATTCCCGTCGCCATGGAACTAAGGCTGCGGCTATGCCCGGGCAGCTGACAGAGGCAGAAAAAGCTGTGAGAAGTGACAAAATGCTGGAGCTGCACCAGAAGCGTGCTGCAGAATATGAGATTTCTCTTCTTGGAAAGACTCTGGAGGTACTTCTGGAGGAGGAAGTGGAGATTGATGGAAAAGCGTATTATCTGGGACATTCCAGAGAATATGTGAAAGTGGCGGTGCTGAAAACGGAGGAATACGGTGTAAATGATATTCTGGCGGTGAAAGTGGAAAAAACTTTGCAGCCACATATTCTGCAGGGAGAAGAAATACAGGTTCTGTAGGGCGTGGCCAGTAACATAATTATTACTGTTCACTGGTAACGTTCCGCGAGATGTTTTTTGTGAACAAAGTTCACAGAAAACCCGCGAATCTCAGCGCGAAGCGGGTTACTGGGCAGGTCGTGACCAGTAACCACACAATTGCGGAAATGACAGGCAATGCAAAATTAGGATTGTAATTTACACGTAATTATATTAAAATAAAAAAGAAATAATCGTAAGGACGTGAGAAAAATGGCAGAAAATAATCTGGGAAGTACACAATATTTCAGAACAAAACCAGATCAGGAGCTTGAAGTAAAAGAAATCCTGGACCTGGTTTACAACGCAATGGAAGAAAAAGGCTATAATCCTGTGAATCAGATCGTAGGTTATATTATGTCCGGTGATCCGACTTATATCACCAGCCATAAGGGTGCCAGAAGCATGATCATGAAGGTTGAGCGTGACGAACTTGTTGAGGAATTGCTGACCGAGTATATTAAGAACAGATCCTGGGAATACTGATTATGAGATTAATGGGATTAGACTACGGTTCCAAGACGGTGGGCGTTGCCGTCAGTGATCCACTGGGACTTACCGCACAAGGTGTGGAGACTGTCTGGCGCAAGCAGGAGAATAAGCTTCGCCAGACGATGGCACGGATTGAAGAACTGATTTCGGAGTATCAGGTAGAGCGTATTGTACTTGGATATCCGAAGAACATGAATAATACTGTAGGCGAGCGGGCGGTGAAATCTCTTGAGTTTAAAGAAAAGCTGGAGAAGAGGACTGGCCTGCCTGTTGTGATGTGGGATGAACGACTGACTACGGCAGAAGCGGAGCGTACTTTGATGGAGACCGGTGTCAGACGTGAGAACAGGAAGCAGTTTCTCGATCAGATGGCTGCGGTTTTGATCTTACAGGGATACTTAGACCGAATGAATATGAATAAGGACGAAAATAATGGAGAAAATTAAATTTCAATCTGAGGATGGGATTATAGAATTTTTTGTGGAAGAACAGACTACAGTTGCAGGAATCACTTATCTTCTGGTTTCCGATTCACAGGACGATGAGGCAAATGCCTATATTATGAAAGATGTTTCAGAAGAGGGAAGCGAAGAAGCCAGCTATGAGATGGTAGAAGATGATGAAGAACTGGTGGCAATTTCCAAAGTATTTGAACAGATGTTGGACGACGTAGATCTTGAAATGTAATAATTTGCTGGGCAGATCGTGAACAGTGATGCGAAATCATGCTTTGCATGTTATTTTGTGCATCGTGAAGCGTGTAACTGTGAAGTTACTGAACAGTTACCAGCCGAAACAAAATAAAGTCGCTTTATCCTGGTAGCGTGAGTTTGGAGGATAAAGTGCGCAAAATGGAGGATAGATTGATTGAAGACGGAAAATGAAATGAACAACAACGGGCAAAGGACTCCGGCAGCCGGAAACGGAACAAGAAAACCAAATTTCAGACATAAAAATTACAGATATAAGGCACAGCCGAAAAAGGAAGGAAAAGATGGTCAGAAACAAGGACAGGATAAGCAGACTAAGGGGAATTATAAACCTCAGTTCCGCGGTCAGGGCAAGCCTGCCTTAAAGAGACCACGTAAAACTAACAATGGCTCCAAGCTGAAGATCATTCCACTTGGTGGTCTGGAGCAGATTGGAATGAATATTACAGCTTTTGAGTATGAAGACAGTATAGTGGTAGTAGACTGCGGACTTGCTTTTCCAGAAGATGATATGCCGGGAATCGATCTTGTAATTCCGGATATTACCTACCTGAAAGAGAATATTTCCAAGGTGAAAGGATTTGTGATCACCCATGGTCATGAGGATCATATTGGTGCGCTTCCATATGTACTGAAGGAAGTAAATGCACCGATCTACTCCACCAAACTGACTCTTGCGCTGATCAGCAACAAGCTGAAAGAGCATAATCTGACTAAGACTACCAAGTTAAAAGAAGTAAAACACGGTCAGGTGATCAATCTTGGTGATTTTGCTATTGAATTTATTAAGACGAACCATAGTATCCAGGATGCATCTGCACTGGCTATTTATTCTCCTGTGGGAATCGTGGTACACACAGGTGACTTCAAGGTGGACTATACCCCTGTATTTGGAGATGCCATTGATCTGCAGAGATTTGCGGAAATCGGACGAAAAGGCGTTCTTGCCCTTATGTGTGATTCTACAAATGCGGAACGTCCGGGCTTTACCATGTCTGAGCGCACAGTTGGTCATGTTTTTGACAATCTTTTTAATGAATATAAGACTGCAAGAATCATTATCGCAACGTTTGCTTCCAATGTAGACCGTGTACAGCAGATCATCAATACCGCATACCGCTTTGGACGTAAAGTGGCAGTAGAAGGCCGCAGTATGGTAAATGTTATTACCACTGCCGCAGAACTTGGCTATCTGCGTGTTCCTGACCAGACTCTGATCGAGATCGACCAGGTAAAGAACTATCCGGATGAGCAGCTTGTTCTGATCACTACAGGAAGTCAGGGCGAGTCCATGGCTGCTCTTTCCCGTATGGCTGCTAATATCCACAAGAAGATTACCATTAAACCTAATGATGCAATTATTTTCAGCTCTCATCCGATTCCAGGTAATGAGAAGGCTGTATCCAAGGTTATCAACGAGCTTTCCATGAAAGGTGCAAAGGTTATTTTCCAGGATGCACATGTATCCGGACATGCCTGCCAGGAGGAGATTAAGCTGATCTACTCCCTTGTGAAGCCGAAATATGCAATTCCGGTACATGGTGAATATCGTCATCTGACTGCCCAGAAGCTTGTTGCAGAGGAACTTGGATATTCCAAGGACAATATTTTTATTCTGAAATCCGGAAATGTTCTGGAGATTGATGAGAATAGTGCGGCTGTTACTGGTTCCGTACACACAGGTGCAATTCTTGTAGACGGTCTTGGAGTCGGAGATGTTGGTAATATTGTACTTCGCGACAGACAGCATCTTTCCGAAGATGGTATTATGATTGTTGTCATGACATTAGAGAGACACAGCAATGTGGTACTGGCAGGACCGGATATTGTTTCCAGAGGTTTTGTGTATGTAAGAGAGTCAGAAGACCTTATGGATCATGCAAGAGAAGTGGTGGAGCTGGCTCTTGACGGATGTCTGGATAAAGGTATCACAGACTGGAGTAAGATTAAGGCAGCAGTGAAGGATGCACTCAGCGACTACGTATGGAAACGTACCAAGAGAAGTCCGATGATCCTTCCAATCATTATGGAGGCATAAGCAGAGGCGCGATGAACGAGATAAAAGACTGTATAGATGCACTTCTTGCAGCTGTACAGAACAGTGAAGAATATCAGGAATTTGAGAAATACAGAGATCTTCTGAAGGAGAACCCGGAGCTTATGGACCGTGTGAATGCATTCAGAGGAAACAATTTCAGACTACAGAATGAAGCAAACAGAGATGAGCTGTTCCGGGGAACGGAGCAGCTCAACAGAGAATCCAGGGAGCTGCGCAGAGATCCCCTTGTAAACGCATTTCTTGATGCGGAGTTTGCTCTTTGTAAACTTGTGCAGAAGATATGCAGGACACTTACAGAGGGAATCAATCTGGACATTCCTGAGTTATAAGGAGGAAACATGGGTAATACAAGAGATCAGGTGGGAAAAGCAGGGCTTTTTGTAGCTGGTGGAATTTTTCGTACTGCTTTTTACGTCTGTGTTGCAGTGCTGATTTTCTGGATTGGCAAGTCGGCCTATCAGTTTGGCTACAATGTTTTTAACCAGCAGGCAGTCAGCCCGGGAGCAGGTCAGGAAGTGACAGTTGTGATTCCGGAAGGCTCATCCACGTATGATGTAGCCAAGATCCTGAAAAGCAAGGGACTGATCGACGACAGTCTGGTGTTCTTTGCACAGGAGAAACTTTCTACATATAAGGGACAGATGCAGGCTGGAACTTATCTGTTAAGTACAGCTTACACTCCTACACGTATTATGGGTATTCTTGCTGGTGATGAGGAGCAGACTGGTGTTACGCAGGATAGTGCCACAGCAGCTGATACAGCGGCCCAAACAGATACTCAGACTACAGATGCAGGAACTGATACAGCTGATACCCAGAGTGCAGATGGTACAGCAGATACTCAGGCAGCTGATGGAACTGCAGGGGAAGGAGAGTCCGGACAGTGATCGTAGAGGAGAGAATGCGCACTTACATCAATTCTCTTGATATGGGGAATACTCCTTTTCTGGAGGAACTGGAAAAAGAAGCACTTGCAGGAAGGGTTCCCATTATCCGCAAGGAAATGCAGAGCTTTCTGAAAATGTTTCTTGCAGCAACCCGGCCGATGAAAATACTGGAGGTCGGAACGGCAGTAGGTTTTTCCACTCTGCTGATGTGCGAATATGGACCTGAGAATCTGAAAATAACAACAATTGAGAATTATGAAAAAAGGATCCCTATTGCCAGAGAGAATTTCAGGAAGGCAGGACGGGAATCCCAGATAGAGTTCCTTACCGGGGATGCAGGAGAGATCCTGAAAGAACTTACTGGAACTTATGATCTTATTTTTATGGATGCTGCCAAGGGGCAGTATATGAACTGGCTGCCGGATGTGCTTCGATTAATGCATAAGGGCAGCGTTCTTGTTTCTGATAATGTTCTTCAAGAAGGGGACATTATCGAATCCCATTATCTTGTAGAGAGACGCAATCGTACCATTTATAAGCGTATGCGTCAGTATCTCTATGAACTGAAGCACAATCCGCTGCTGGAGACCTCCATCCTTCCGTTAGGAGACGGAGCCTCCATCAGTGTAAAGAAAGAGGAGTCATATGCGTAAACCAGAATTATTAGTTCCGGCAAGCAGTCTTGAGGTTCTGAAGATTGCCACGGTTTTCGGAGCAGACGCTGTTTATATCGGAGGAGAGGCTTTTGGGCTTCGTGCCAAGGCCCGCAATTTTTCAAAAGAAGAGATGGCGCAGGGAATTGCATTTGCCCATGAGCATGGTGTAAAAGTCTATGTGACAGTGAATATTCTTGCGCATAACTATGATCTGGCTGGTGTAAGAGAGTACTTGAAAGAGCTTAAGGAATTAAAACCGGACGCCCTGATCATCGCTGATCCTGGTATTTTTACCTATGCCAAGGAAATCTGTCCGGAGATTGAGCGTCATATCAGTACCCAGGCAAATAACACTAATTACGAAACCTATCGCTTTTGGTATAAGCTTGGAGCGAAGCGTGTGGTAACTGCCCGTGAGCTTTCTTTAGAAGAGATTCGCCAGATCCGTGCCAATATTCCAGATGATATGGAGATTGAGACTTTCATTCACGGAGCGATGTGTATTTCCTATTCCGGACGCTGTCTTCTCAGCAATTTCCTGGTAGGAAGAGATGCCAATCAGGGATCCTGCACACATCCGTGCCGTTGGAAATATTCCATTGTGGAAGAGTCGAGACCCGGAGAGTATATGCCGGTTTATGAGAATGAGCGTGGTACTTACATTTTCAATTCCAAGGATCTTTGCATGATCGAGCACATGGATGACATTCTCACAAGCGGAATCGACAGTTTGAAGATCGAGGGTCGTATGAAGACAGCTCTTTATGTAGCAACTGTCGCACGTACTTACCGCAAGGCTATTGATGATTATCTGGAAGATCCGGCCAAATATCAGGCAAACATGTCCTGGTATCAGGAGCAGATCGCAGGCTGCACTTACCGTAAATTTACAACTGGCTTCTTTTATGGCAAACCAAGCGAGGAAGCACAGATCTATGACAATAATACCTATGAGAAGGGGTATACGTATCTGGGATTTGCAGAAGCTGTAGATGAGAGAGGCTATGTGCAGATTACACAGAGAAACAAGTTTACAGTAGGAGAGATGATCGAGATCATGAAACCGGATGGAACCAATCTTCTGGTTCCTGTAAAAGCTATCTATGATGAGGAGGGCAATTCCGTAGAAAGCGCTCCCCATCCGCAGCAGAAGCTGTTTGTAGATCTTGGCGGTGAGGCAGAGGTTTATGATATCCTCCGCCGTAGTGAAGCATAAGTCTGAGAGTAATTCAGAAAAATAATCGTTACTGGTCACGGAATGAACAGTAACAAATAATCATAGAGGTAAAACTCGCAGAGCGTGTTTTACCCGTTTTCAGGAAAAAGCGTCCGCAATTTTTGCAGGGCGTTTTTTTCAATTCTGGATACATAGGAGCGGCTGATGTGAAGGTGCCTGGCGATTTCCCGCTGCGTCTGTTCCTTTTGCCCAAAGAGACCGAAACGGCAGCAGATCACCTCATATTCTTTGGAAGACAGTACAGACTTCATGGAATCCAGTACATGACGGATATCTTCTCTGGTGGAATACTCTTCCACAACGTCCACTGCCGGTCCTTCCATTACATCCAGAAGACTGATCTCATTGCCTTCTTTGTCTGTACCAATGGGTTCATACAGCGAGATTTCCCGGGAATGCTTCTTGCGGGAGCGGAATAACATAAGCAGTTCATTGTTGATACACTTTCCAGCATATGTGGACAGCCGGGCTGCTTTTGTGGAATCAAATGTGGAGATGGCTTTCATTAATCCAATGGTGCCAATGGAAATCAGATCGTCCAGTTCTACATCTGTTCCCTGATATTTTTTTACTACATGGGCAACAAGCCGCAGGTTACGTTCTATGAGAATATTTTTTGCTTCCATATCGCCCCTTTGGTACTGCTGAAGATAATACTGCTCCTCGGCCATTGTCAAAGGTTTCAAAAATGTCTTCAAATCGCTACCTCAAAGGGGATTTCTATATAGTCTATGAAAAATACAGGCTTTAAGTGCCTGGCTGCCTTTTTTTTACTGCGAAAAAATCGTGGCAGGATTCTTTTTATATTTTACATTGAAATAAAGGGTGAAAATCATTATAATAATGTCAGAGTAACTGCCTGGAGCGTGTTTGAAAAAGGCTCTGGTTCGAAAGAGGCAGTGACAGCGAGTAACAGGATTACTGTTCCGCAGCAATGTTCTGAGAAGCGTGTTGCTGTGAAGTTTGTGGACAGTAACAAGAACACGAAAGACGTAAGGTGAATGATTTTGAAAAAAAAGATCGAACAGCTTTTAAACGGAAAGTTTGAATATGAACAGCCCCAGCTCCTTTTTTCCAAGGAGAAGATTTCCCTGACCATGAAAGCAGGGGAGACGAAGAGAGGGGAAGTGTACGTTGGAACAGAGGATAATCAGAAGATCCGCGGTTATGTTACTTCCTCCAGCCGCCGGGTGGTACCGGGAATGGACCATATTTCAGGAACTACTGTGCGTCTCCCGCTTGGAATTGATACGGTAGGACTTGCTCCCGGAGAAAACCTGAAGGGATGGCTGTGCTTTACTACAAATATTGGAGAGGCCCGTCTTCCTTTTGAAATTGAGATCGAAAAAGAGGAAATACGCAGTTTTTCAGGTGTGGTAGGGAATCTGGACGAATTTGTAAAAGTTGCCCGGGATGATTTTAAAGAGGCATTCCGTATTTTTAAAGATGCCAGCTTCACCAGAATTCTGGAAAATGAGGATCAAAAGATCCAGACACTTTATTATGGTCTGTCCAGACAGCCGGTGACATATCAGCATCTGGAAGAATTTCTCATTGCCGCAGGCAAGAAGGAAAAAGTAACCATAAGTGCCAGAGAGGTGGGCAAAGAATACTATGAGTTGAAAGACTCTTTGAAAGAATCTTTTTATATTCAGAGAAGCGGATGGGGGCATCTGCGCCTTGATGTGGAAGCTGTTGGAGAGTTTCTGGAAGTTCCCCGCAAGGTGGTAACAGACGAAGATTTTATTGGCAGCCATTATGAAGTGGAATATCTGGTACACAAGGAGAAATTAAGACAAGGCAATCAGTTTGGCAAAATTATAGTAAAAAGCCCTTATCAGGAGATTACTTATACCGTTGTTGCATCCACAAGTGGTAAACTGGATGTAGATATCCGTCTGACTCAGGAGAAGAGTAAACTGGATCTTCAAAAAGACTGTCTGGCCTACTTGTGCTATGAGACTGCTGTGGCAAGCTGTCTTGCGGGAAAGGAGAATCCAGGGGTCAACAGCTGGATGGATTTTTCCACCTGGAGTGCAAGCAGCCACTATATTCTGAACCAGCTTCACCAGTCCGGATGTGATTATCCGGAATACCAGATGTATGAGGCCTTTCTTCTTTACATGGAGAACCATCATGAGGAAGCAAGAGTTCTTCTGGAAAGCTATCAGGATAAATCCTATACAAGAGATGATCTGGAGTTTGCTGGAATTTATCTGTATCTGTGCACGCTTACCGGTTTATATAAGGACAAGGTTCACGCCCTGTCCAGAATCCGCAATTTTTACATGCAAAAAAGTGACAGTTTTCCGCTTTTATGGATCCTGCTGAAGCTGGATCCTGCATACAAGGAGACTCCGTCCAAGGCATTATTTGTGCTGGAAGAGCAGTTTGGCAAGGGCTGCAGGAGTCCGTTCCTCTATCTGGAAGCATGGAAGATCATCTGCAAGGACATGACTCTTCTTCACAGGCTGAACAGCTTCTGGGGGCAGGTATTCCGCTTCGCGGCAAGAAGAAACCTTCTTACAGAGGAGCTGGTAATGCGCCTTGCATATCTTTCCGGATATGAGAAAGATTATAACGAAAGTATTTATCAGGCATTGGCAAAGGGCTATGAACAGTATTCTTCAGAGGATACCCTGGAAGCCATCTGCAAATATGTGATGAAGGGAAACCCAAGAAAGACCGAATATTTCCGCTGGTTTTCCCTGGCAGTGGAGCATGGGCTGCGTCTTACAAGACTTTATGAGTATTATGTGGAGACTATGGACACTTCCAGACGGATTGAGCTTCCAAAGGCTCTTCTCATGTATTTTACTTACAACAGCGATTCCCTTGGAGATTCCAAGCGGGCATTTATTTATTCCTGCATTATTGCAAATAAGGAAAAAGAGCCGGCAGCATACCAGCGCTATATGTCAGGTATGCGGGATTTCGCCAGGAAAAAACTGGCTGAGGGCAAAATGAATGAGAGCTATGCTGTCTTATATCAGGAGTTTCTGATGGAGCCTCGCACAAAAGAGGCGGCAGATTCCATTGCGCAGAAAATGTTTACCCACCGCCTTTATTTTGATGATAAAAAAGTCCGCTATGTGATCGTTCGTCACAGTCAGATGGAATCAGAGGAGACTTATACCTGTGTTCAGGGCGTAGCTTATCCAAGAATTTATACAGAAGATGCTGCTATCCTTTTTCAGGATGACAAGCAGCGCAGATACAGTGCTACTGTAGATTACAGCTTGAAGAAGACCATGGATGAGGATGGGGCAGTGAGAAAAGTTCTTGCCCTTGGCGTGGACGAGCCAGGTGTGCTTCTTCATTATTGCGAAAGCCATGAACTGGACAAAGATAATCTGGATATTTTTCAAAGACTGGTCAAATCCGATGCTTTTTGCATGGAGTATAAGCAGAAGGTACGTCGCAGGATTCTGGATTATTATGCAGAGCATGTATTTGGCGAAGATCTGGATCAATATTTAAAGCAGATGGATTATCGGGAATACGCCCGTGTGGACAGGCAGAAGCTTCTGGTGGTCCTTATAAGCCGCGGCCTTTTTTCCCAGGCACAGGCCATTGTGGAGGAATTCGGCTATGAGGGCGTGGACATGCGAAGCCTTCTGAAACTGGTGAGCCGCATGATCGTGCGCTGCGACATGCTGGAAGATGAGGAACTTCTGGCTTTGGCATCTGATGTTTACAGAAATGGATTTTATGATGAGGTGATCCTCACATATCTTATGAAATATCGTTTTGGACCTGTGGATGAAATGTTTTCCATCTGGAAAAGTGCTGTGGGATTTGAAATGGATACCTATGATCTGGAGGAAAAAATCCTTCAGCTTCTTATGTTTACCACGGATTACCGCAAGGAGGGAGAGCATGTTCTGGAATCCTACATTCGCCATTCCGGAAGGGAGTGGATCGTAAGCGGATATCTGACCCATGTTTCCTATGGCATTTTTGTAAAAGAATACACCATGAGTCCTTTTGTGAAAAACTGTCTGTTGAATGCATATATGCAGAAATGGATGGTAAATGAAGTCTGCTATCTGGCTTTGTTTAAAGAGCTTTCCAGGGAAAAGAGCAGAAAAGAGGCTCTTCTTTCCATAGAAAAAGAGCTTCTGAAAATGTGCATGGACAAAGAAATGGTATTTTCTTTCTTCCACAGACTTCCACCGGAAATTCTGAGCCTGTATCAGATGGATGATAAAACATGTGTGGAATATCACACCAGCCCGGAGGCGAAGGTAACCCTTGTATATGCTTTGGATACCGGACTTGGACGTGCGCTGGAATATAAGACAGAGCCTCTTAAGAATGTATATGAGGGTATTTTTACCAAGCCGTTTACCATGTTTTACGGGGAAACTTTGCATTATTATTTTTCAGAGGAATGTAATGGACAGACCAAAAGAACGCCAGAGCGGGTACTTGGAATGAGTAAGGTGGAAGGTACACCATTCAGCAAGTACCAGATGATTAATCAGATTTTGTCTGCGCGGAAACTGGATAAGCATCATGAGGTGAAACAGGGACTGAAGCAGTATTTCCGCCAGGAACAGTATGTAAAAGAAATGTTTGTCATTACAGAAGAGGACTGAATATATGAACGAAATTCGTGATTTGATCATAGGAATTGATTTTGGAAAAGACTATTCCCAGATCTGCTATTATGACCGGAAAGGGGAGGAGCCCTGCTCTGTGTCCATGAAGGTTGGTGCTCAGGAGTTTGAAGCACCTACCTGTATTTGCAGGCGCGGAGAGCATAAAGAGTACACCATTGGTCTTGAGGCAGTTTATTTTGCCCGGGAAAAAGGGGGACAGATGGTAGATGACCTGTATGGAATCTGTAAGAAAGAAGACAATGTGCAGATTCTGGGAGAACAGGTGGAGCCATGGGAGCTGCTTCAGGTTTTTCTGGAGGGTATGCTGAAATTTCTGGGAGTTGCAGATCTTGTAAAAAATACAAAATGTCTGGTGATCACAAGTCCTGAGATTGAGGATCCCCAGGTGAAAAATATGGAAAAAGCCTGCCAGGCCATTGGTTTTTCGAAGGATCAGTACATGCTGATAGACCATGGAGAGAGCTTTTATTATTATTCCCTTACTCAGAAAAGAGAGACCTGGAACCGGAGTATCGGCTGGTATTCTTTTCACCAGGATGAAGTGAAGTTTCAGCAGCTGACTATGGACAGTAGTACAAGGCCGGTGCTGGTACGCCTTGAGGAGCCGAAGAAGACGGTCCTTCCATCTCTTACAGCACCTGAGGAAGAGGGAGAGAAGGCTGTGGAAGCCAGAGATGAGGCTTTCCGCGATTTTATTAAGGAGACTCTTGGAACCGGTCTTTTTTCCAGCATTCAGATTACAGGATATGGTTTCAGCCCGGATTGGGCGAAAATGTCCATTGGAAGCCTTTGCATGCAGCGAAGAAAGGTTTATTATGGAAATAATCTTTTTGCAAAAGGTGCATGTGCAGCTGGAAAGGAGCGCCTTGAGGATAAGATCCTGAAGGGGTACCGTTATATGAGTCCTGCTCTTGTGCTGAAAGATGTGGGAATGGAAATGCGGGTAATGGGTGCACCGGCGTATTACCCGCTTATTGAGGCTGGTAAGAACTGGTATGAGTGTAAAGCTGGATGCGAGCTGATCCTGGATGATATAACAGAGCTCGTTTTTGTTGTTGGAACCTTCGGCGAGAAGCACAAGAAGAAAGTAATTATGGGACTGCCCGGACTTCCTGAGCGTCCCAATAAGACTACAAGACTGTCTCTGGCCCTTGCATATGTGTCACAGAAGAAATGCCGCGTTGTTGTAAAAGATCTTGGATTTGGAGAAATGTTCCCTTCCAGTGGCAAGGTCTGGGACGAACTGGTAGAGTGGTAAAGGAGGCTGGAAATGAGCGGTTATATTTTATGTCAGACAAAAAAGGCGGACAAGCCGTTTTTTGTGGAGAGTATTAATACCAATATTTACTCACTGGAGGAGCTTTGCTACTTTCTGTACCACAATCTTTATCTGGTGGATTCTTCTGTTATAAATGAAAATCTCTGTACCTGGATCAGCGAGGAACTGGATCTGCCAAGGCTGGCAGCCAAGCTACGTCCTCATCTTGGTAAGTTTGCCAGTGCGGAGGATGTGCTTTATCCGGTATTTAAGGAGATCAATTATCTTACTTACGATGAGCTGAAGGCATTGAATGTAAAGCTTGCCAAGCTGGATCAGGAGGCACCTCTTCTTCGAAAAAAGAGAAAAGGGGATGCCCTGGTAGCGAATAAGATGTATGTAAGTGCCATCAAGGTGTATCAGCAGCTTCTGAAAAAAGAAGGGCTGGAGCTGATAAGACCGGGGCTGACCATGAGTGTGTGGCATAACCTTGGATGTGCGTACAGCTATCTTTTTCAGATGGAGAAAGCAATGGAGTGTTTCTGGGAGGCGTTTCTTACCCAGAGCGATCCTAAGGAGCTGGTTTGCTATCTGCTTGCTTATCGTAGCGTGAAGAAGCCACAGGAGTATGAGAACAGGCTGAAGGAGCTGAATGTATCGGATGAAGTGAAGGATACTTTAAAAAAGGCACTGGATGAGTTTGCGCAGAAAAAGGAGGTCAGCATAAGACCAGGGAAGGCGGATGAAATGCTGGAGAAGCTGACAGGAGAGTATCATAGGAGCACAGGTTCGTGATGAACCTGTGCTTTTTCTAAAAAACTATATTGACAGAATTACTTTCGTATGCTACCATACAACCATGCTTTAACATGGTAGAGTGAAAACGCACTAAAATAATGAGAATTAGATTTCAGGAGGATAGATATTATGAAAAAAAGAATGCTGGCGATTATGATGAGTGCCTTGATGGCAGCAGGTATCTGCTCTGGTGTGACTGTTTATGCAGATGCAGACAGCAAGACACTGACTGTTGGATTTGATGCAGAGTACCCGCCTTTTGGTTATATGGATGAAAGTGGCGAATATGTTGGTTTTGACCTGGATGTGGCACAGAAGGTATGTGATAATCTTGGATGGGAGCTTGTAAAGAAACCAATTAACTGGGATTCCAAGGATATGGAGCTGAATTCCGGAAATATTGACTGTATCTGGAATGGCTTTACCATCAATGGACGTGAGGATGATTATACATGGTCTGATCCATATCTGAATAACGAGCAGGTTATGGTAGTCGCTTCCGATTCCGGAATTGAGACACTGGCAGATCTGGCAGGGAAGAATGTTGTAGTACAGGCTGCATCTGCAGCACTTGATGCTTTGAACAGCGAGGATAACAAAGAACTGACAGACAGTTTTGCATCCCTTACAGAGAATCCGGATTACAATACCGCATTTATGAATATTGATTCTGGCGCAGCTGATGCTGTTGCTGTTGATATCGGAGTTGCCAAATATCAGCTGGCTCAGAGAGAAGAGGGTAAATATAAGATCCTTGACGAGCCGATTCAGAGCGAACAGTACGGTATTGGCTTTGCCAAAGGAAACGAGGAGCTTCGCGATACCGTATGGGCTGAGGTTATGAAGCTGTATGATGAGGGCGAGATTGATAAACTGGCTGAGCAGTATGGTGTAGCTGACATGCTTTGCCTGGGAGATGAAGAAGCAGATAAGACAGAAGAGAGTACAGATGCGGCAGAAGAAAATGCAGATTCTGATGAGGCAGCTGACGCAGATACTGCTGAGGATGAGGCTGAATAATTCACATAGACTATAAACACGAATATACGCAAAAAAGAGGGTACCTGGCGCACCCTCTTTTCTTAGCGAGAAGGGGTCTGCTCCCAAAGTAGGAGCTTGATTCGCATAATATGATACCAGTGTCAAAAGGTCAAAAAGCTGTTCGTGATTGCACGATAAGGCTTTTGAACTTGGGACACGCCAAATATGAGAAAGTAGCGATTTACGCAGTAAATCAGCGGATTTCGAATATTTGGAGGATTGCGGGAGCAGCGTAGCTGCGTAGCAATCCGGGTATCAAATGAGTGTCAAAAGACCTTTTGACACTCATATCATAATATGAATTATGGAATGAAATGAAACGTGAAATGCGATCCCTTAGAACACAAGTATCAACAGGAGGAACACAGTAACTATGAGTTTTAGTGTAATGTTAAGCCAGCTTGCAAAGGGAATGACCGTAACTACGGAAATTTTCTTTGTAACCCTTATATTTTCCCTGCCACTTGGCCTTCTGGTCTGCTGGGGGAAAATGTCCAAAATAAAGATAATCAGATGGATCATTTCTGCTTATATCTCCATTATGCGCGGAACACCTCTTATGCTGCAGCTGATGGTAGTATATTTCGGACCATATTTTATTTTTGGAATCCGAATTTCCATGGGTTACAGCCTGATCGCTGTATTTATTGCTTTTGCAATTAATTATGCCGCTTATTTTGCAGAAATCTACCGTGGTGGAATTGAATCCATGCCAGTAGGTCAGTATGAAGCAGCCAGAATCCTTGGCTACTCAAAAGCACAGACCTTCTTCCGCATCATTCTTCCCCAGGTATTTAAACGGATTTTGCCATCTATTACCAACGAAGTAATCACTCTGGTAAAGGATACTTCATTGGCGTTTGTTGTAGCGGTAGCTGAAATGTTCACTTTGGCGAAACAGATTGCCAGCTCTCAGACCACGATGGTGCCGTTTGTGGTAGCGGCTGTATTTTATTATGTATTTAACCTGCTGGTAGCAGTGATTATGGATAAAGTAGAGAAAAAACTGAACTATTACCGCTAATAATTTATCATCAACCTGCAGTGAATATACATTGTAAAACTGTGTGCGGGTAACCAGAAGGAGTCACTATATGAAATTATTTGAAATGAAACACATAAAGAAAAGTTTCGGAGCCCTGGACGTTCTCCGTGACATTTCCCTGGAAGTAGACAAGGGCGAGGTTCTTAGTATTATCGGTCCCTCCGGCTCTGGTAAGTCTACATTGCTTCGCTGTGCCACTGGTCTGGAGACACCAGACGGCGGCGAAATCATCAAAAACGGAAAAATCGGATTGGTTTTTCAGAATTTTAACCTTTTTCCCCATTTTTCCGTGATTAAAAATATTACAGACGCTCCAATTAAGGTACAAAAGAGAGATAAAAAAGAGGTTTATGCGCAGGCAAGGGAGCTTCTTAAGAAAATGGGGCTTTCGGATAAGGAAAATTATTATCCCTACCAGCTTTCCGGCGGACAGCAGCAGCGAGTTTCCATCGCCAGAGCCCTTTGCATGAACCCGGATATTCTTTTCTTCGATGAGCCCACATCTGCTTTGGATCCGGAGCTCACTGGCGAAATCTTGAAAGTAATCAAAGACCTGGCAGCCGAGCATATCACCATGGTGATTGTTACCCACGAGATGAGCTTTGCCCGTGACATCTCCGACCGGATTATCTTTATGGATGACGGTCTGATCGCAGTGGAAGGCACCCCGGAAGAGGTATTTTCATCAGAACATGTAAGAATGAAGGAATTCCTTGGGAAATTCCATCAGGGGCTTGTTTAAAATCGTAAGATTTTACCATTTTTTGTAAGATTTCTTTAAATGTGAAAGCACCACCTTTTAACTAAATAGGATATGTCAAAAAAACGGAAGGTTGTATCTGGAATACACCTTCCGTTTTGCGTTATCTTATTAGCAGAGAAGGAGGTATGCTATATGAGCGTGAAAAAGTCAGAAACTGCATTGGCAGAGAGGATTGGAAGAAAAAAATTACGTGGAATCAAATATTTGCTTCTGGCAGTTCCATTTTTAATTTATGTATTTGCATTTTCCTATGTTCCGCTGGTTGGATGGATTTATTCCGTGTTTGATTACAAAATTGGACAGAAATTTCTGGATTTTGGCAGCATGGTTTTTGTAGGACTAGGTAATTTCCAGAAGTTGTTTACAGAACGGTCAGAGGTACTGCGTGTATTAAGAAATACATTGGCGCTTAGCGCACTGGGGCTGCTGGCAACCCCTGTTCCGGTAGTGTTTGCAATTATGTTCAATGAAATAAAAAATTCTAAATTTAAAAAAATTGTTCAGACAGCAACCACACTGCCAAACTTTATCAGCTGGATCATTGTTTATGGTGTTGCTTTTGCTTTCTTTTCTGTAAATGGATTTGTAAGTGTTCTGATGCAGAAAATTGGCATTCAGCCGCCTGTTATGGGAATTCTTGGTGATGTGGATCACACCTGGGTTCTGCAGTGGATTCTGGGAATCTGGAAAAGCTTCGGATGGTCAGCAATTATCTATATTGCAGCGATTACAGGAATTGATTCAGAACTATATGATGCAGCAAAGGTAGACGGAGCCAATAAGATCCAGTCTATTTTGCATATTACAATTCCAGGGATCATGCCTACCTATGTGGTAATGTTCCTTCTTGCAGTAAGTAATATTCTTTCAAACGGATTTGACCAGTATTTTATGTTTTACAACCCTATGGTAGCGGATAAAATTGAAGTGCTTGATTATTATGTATATAAGGTTGGATTTTATATAAATGATTATTCCTATTCCATTACCCTGGGAATGCTGAAGTCAATACTTGGAATTGTATTATTATTTACTGCAAACGCATTGTCGAAAAAAATCAGAGGCGAATCGATTGTATAACTGGAGGTGAGAAGAATGAAAAAAACAAGTTCAAAAATTAAAACATCACCACAGGAGAAATTTCTTCATGTATTAAATGTATTTTTTCTGTTGATTGCAGTATTTCTCTGTGTGTATCCGTTTTATTACATGGTTATTTATTCCCTGTCTGACAGTACAAGGGCATCCCTGGAGGGAATTTATTTCCTGCCAAAGGGCTTCACATTGGATGCATATAAGATGATCCTGAAAAAATCAGGATTCGGACATGCTTTCCTGATTTCAGGAGCCAGAACAGTCATCCAGACAATCCTGTGTCTGTTTGGTTCCTCCCTGTTTGCATATCTGGTAACGAAAAAAGATATGATTGGAAGAAAATTTGTATACAGGTTTGTAGTTATTACCATGTATTTAAGTGCCGGTCTGGTTCCCTATTACATAACCATGAAAGCATACCATTTGAACAACACTTTCTGGCTGTATATTATTCCTGGAATTGTAAACGCATATTATGTCATACTGATCAAAACATTTATAGAACAGATTCCGCAGTCTCTTCAGGAGTCTGCGGAACTTGACGGAGCAGGCTTTTTCAAGATTTATACGAGCATAATTCTGCCTCTGAGCAAACCTATATTGGCGACAGTAGCAGTGTATGCCTCAGTTGGAGCCTGGAATTCCTGGCAGGATAACTACCTTCTGGTGCAGAATCCCAACCTGCAGACAGTACAGCTGATCCTTTATAACTGCATCAATCAGGCACAGATGCTGGCAGACAGTATGAGAAGCGGACAGGTTGGAAATGCAGCTGCTATTTCATTATCAGCAGACAGTGTACGTATGGCAACCACGATTATTACAGTTATTCCTGTTATGCTGGTATACCCTTTCCTGCAGAAATATTTTGTAAAAGGGGTTATGCTTGGAGCTGTTAAAGGATGATATGGGAAAAATTGAACGGAGGATTTAACTATGGCAGTATTGGCACAGAAACCACCGATGGGGTGGAATTCCTGGAACACTTTTGGTGCTCATATAAATGAGCAGTTGATCATGGAAATGGCAGATACTATGGTGGCAGAAGGCTACAAGGAGGCTGGATATGAGTATGTGATCATAGATGACTGCTGGTCCCTGAAGGAGCGTGTGGATGGAAAATTAGTGGCAGATCCGGAACTGTTTCCACATGGAATGAAAGCTCTTGCAGATTATATCCACGGCAAAGGTTTGAAATTCGGCATGTACTCCTGCGCCGGTACGAAAACCTGTGCAGGATACCCGGGAAGCTATGGTCATGAAGCAGAAGATGCAAAGCAGTTTGCCCAATGGGACGTGGATTACCTGAAATATGATTTCTGCTACTTTCCGGTCTGTGCAGATGCAAAAAATGCATATCTTACTATGGCAATGGCTCTTCGAAGCTCGGGAAAGGATATTTTATTTGCAGCCTGTAACTGGGGAAAATATGATCCGTCGGGCTGGATGCGGTCAAGAGGGGCACATACCTACCGCTCTACAGGTGATATTTTTGATGTACCGAAAAGTTATAAAGATATTTTTAAAAGCCAGGTAGAGAATATTGAAGGAAATGCACCGGACTGCTACAACGATATGGATATGCTGATCACAGGAATGCATGGAAGCGGCAATGTAGGGCTTAATGGATGTACAGACCAGCAGTATCTTCAGCATTTTGCAATGTGGTCATTCCTTGGCTCTCCTTTGATCATGGGAGCAGATCTTCGAAAAATTGACAAGACTAATAAAGACATTCTTTTAAACAAAGGGCTGATTGCCATTAATCAGGATGAAGAGTATCGCCCTGCATTTCTTGTAGACAATATGGGCGATAAGCGGTATATTCTGGCAAAGCTTCTGTCCGGAAACAGAATTGCCCTTGCATTTTTTAATCTGGAATACGAAAGTGATTATTTGAATACTATGGAAATTTCCTTTTGCGATCTTGGAATTCACTCTGGAACCGGAATAAAAATGAAATTTACAAATGCAGTTACCGGGGAAAGCATTGGTGTTTACCAGGATGCCTTTTCTACACAGGTATTGCCAGATGAGTGCAAGATTATAATTGCAGAGATGATCTTACCGGAAAAAGAGTGAAAACAGGATGAATATGGAAATGACAGATACTAAAAATACTTCCGTCATATGTTGTGTGAAGTGCAACCGTCCAGTGAGTCATGATGAAATTGGTCTTTATAAGAGGATATTTAACCGGGGAGCTGAGACTTTCTGGTGCATTCACTGTATCAGTGAGTATCTTGACTGTCCTGTTCCAAAGCTGGAAAAGAAAATAGCGGAATTTCGTGATATGGGGTGTACACTTTTTACAGAATAAATAGGTAATTGCGAAACTCGCAATGCTCGTTTACAATTTTGTATCTAAGTTTGATACTGTCTGCAAGAACAATGGTAATAAGTTGCGCGATACCAGCAAGGATTAAGTCTGATGCATAAAAATGATTTTGAAATGAAATCGGAATAATCTCATCAATATCGATATGCGTTTCTAATAGGGATAGAAACGCAGGTTTGTTATTTTCAAATTTCTCCTGGCAATCTGTAAAAATATCTGCTAAAGAAAGCTGTTTATATGGTATCATAGATGTTAGAATAACTCCTTTCTTGGTGTATGGTTTATAGTTCCTCGACAATTCTATTATACCGTATCCAGTGAGGGGTTATTTGTTTTTTTTGTAATAAAAAAATGCCGTGTTTATGCGGCTTGTGACGTTTCGCAAACGCCTAAAAGAATAAACAAAAGAAGGGAATAAAAATATGAAAGCAGATTTTAAGCATATCCTATATGGCGGGGATTACAACCCGAACCAATGGCCGGAAGCAGTCTGGAAAGAAGATATGGAACTTTTCGATAAAGCTCGGATAAACAGCGCAACAGTCAATGTATTTTCCTGGGCAAAGCTCCAGCCGTCAGAAGAACGGTATGATTTTGAGGAACTGGACAAGGTCATTGAAATGCTGGGAAAAAACCATAAAGACATTGTCCTTGCAACTTCAACCGCGGCAATGCCGGCCTGGATGTTTCGGAAATATCCGGAGGTGGCAAGGACGGACTATGCGGGAAGGCACCACAAGTTTGGACAGAGGCAAAATGCATGCCCAAATAGCCCTGTTTACCAGAGATACGCGGCAAAACTGGCTCAAAAGCTTGCAAAAAGGTATGGACATCTGGACAGTGTGGTGTGCTGGCACATAAATAATGAATATAGCGGTGAGTGTTACTGTGAAAATTGCGAAAAAGCCTTCCGTGTCTGGCTTCGGAAAAAGTACGGGACGCTGAAAGCACTGAATGAGGCATGGAATACAGAATTTTGGGGGCACACCCTCTATGACTGGGAGGAAATTGTGCTGCCAAACGCTCTTGGCGAAGGTCTCGAGTGGTGCAGCGGCACAGCGTTCGCCGGCATTTCCATTGACTATGCCCGTTTTAATTCGGATAGTATGCTGGAAAATTTCAAGATGGAGCGGAACGCTATCCGCAGCGTGGATCAAAAGACTCCGGTTACAACAAATCTAATGGGAACGTTTAAGCAGCTGGATTATTTCAAATGGGCAAAGGAGATGGACGTCGTATCCTGGGATAACTATCCATCTTATGATACGCCGGTAAGTCTGACGGCGATGCAGCATGACCTCATGCGGGGCTTAAAGCAGCAGCCCTTCATGCTGATGGAGCAGACACCAAGCCAGCAGAATTGGCAACCTTACAATTCATTGAAAAAACCGGGGCAGATGAGGGCACAGAGCTATCAGGCGATCGCACATGGGGCGGATACGATACAATTTTTCCAGCTCCGCCGCAGTGTTGGCGGATGTGAAAAATTCCATGGAGCAGTCATTGCCCATGCAGGAACAGATAATACCAGGGTGTTCCGTGAGGTCACACAACTAGGGACAGAGTTAGAAGAGCTGGGAGATCAGATCCTGGGGACAGCAAATCCGGCTGATGTCGGGATATTGTTTGACTGGGATAATTATTGGGCATTGGAATTTACAAGCGGACCCCATAAAGATTTAAAATATGTGGATCAGATTCATAGGCATTATAAGTTCTTTTATGAAAAAACATAGCTGTTGACATGATCCCAAGGGATGCAGATTTTTCAAAATATAAGCTGATCGTTGCGCCGGTGCTTTATATGGTTCATCAGGGTGTCAAGGAAGCGCTTGAAGCCTTCGTAAAGAAAGGTGGTGTATTAGTGACCGGCTTTATGAGCGGTATCGTAGGTGAATCAGACAATGTATATCTTGGCGGCTATCCAGGACCCCTCAGGGACTTGGCTGGAATTTGGGTGGAGGAGATTGACGCATTGGCTCCAGAGCAGAAAAATTCTGTAAAATTTAAAGATGGTACAGAGTTTACCAGCACAATGCTATGTGACTTGATTCATCTGGAAGGGGCCGAGAGCATGGCTGATTACAGCAGCAATTTTTATGCGGGTACACCTGCTGTCACCAAAAACAGTTATGGAAAAGGTACTGTTTATTATTGGGGGACTCAGCCAGAGGACTGTGCGTTTACAAGGATGATGGGCTGCATAGTTAAGGAAGCAGCAGTCAAAAGCTTAGTAGATGAGCGGACATCCCTTGAAGTGACAGTACGGAAAACCAAGGAAAATACCTTTTATTTCCTAATAAATTTCAGTAAGGAAGAGACTGTGGTTCCTCAGTGTTTTGCAGGAATGCAAAACCTTTTGACGGGGGAAACGGTGTCCAGACAGGAAATTTTGAAACCTTTTGAGGTAGAGATCATAAAGAAATAGCCTGTATCTGAGGTTTCTAATAGGGATAAAAACGCAGGTTTGTCATTTTAAAATTTTTCCTGGCAATCTGTAAAAATATCTGCCAAAGAAAGCTGTTTATATGGTATCATAGATGTTAGAATAACTCCTTTCTTGGTGTATGGTTTATAGTTTCTCGACAACTCTATTATACCGTATCCAGTGAGGGGTTATTTGTTTTTTGGGGTAGTAAAAAAATGCCGTGTTTATGCGGCTTGTGGCGTTCCGCAAACGCCTATTTGAAAAAAAATAAAGGGAGAGAAAAGATGATTTACAGAACCGAACATCCAAAACCACAGTTTATGCGTGAAAATTGGTTGAATTTAAATGGAAGCTGGGATTTTGAAATTGATCATGGCGGAAGTGGAGAAGCACGGGAGCTTTACAAGCCGGAAGCAGACCTTTCAAAAAAAATCCAGGTGCCTTTTTGCCCGGAAAGTAAGCTGTCCGGGATTGGCTACACGGATTTCATGAATTCTGTATGGTATCGGAGAGAAATTGAAATTACAGAAGCCCAGTTATCAAATCTTGTGATTCTGCATTGCGGCGCGGCAGATTATTTTACCACAATATATGTGAACGGACAGAAATGTGGCACTCATAAAGGGGGATATGTTTCTTTCTCTGTGGATATTACAAGGTATCTTTTTGCCGGAAAAAATGTGATCACAATTCATGTGGAAGATGACACCCGTTCCCACTTGATTCCGTCCGGAAAACAGAGCACCCATTATGAGTCTTACAGCTGTTATTATACCAGAACAACAGGTATCTGGCAGACCGTATGGCTGGAATTTGTTCCTGACACACACATTATAAAAACAAAATATTATGGGGACATAAACAATGGAACAATTACTGTTTTTGCAGAGCTTCAGGGAGCAGGAACCTTTGCGGTAAAAGCGTCCTACAAGGGAAAGGCAATGGGAGAGGCTACAGTGAGCTCAGATGGCGGAACAGCAGTGGCAGTGGTGAAGCTGGCAGAAAAGCATTTATGGCAGGTTGGAAAGGGAGATCTTTATGACCTTGCCTTAAGCTATGGAGAAGATCAGGTGACAAGTTATTTTGGACTGCGCTCCATACAGCTTACAGACAAAAAGTTTCTGCTCAACGGAAAATCTGTATTTCAGCGTCTCATTCTGGATCAGGGCTTTTATCCGGATGGAATTTACACAGCACCTTCTGATGAAGAACTGGAAAAGGATATAAAACGATCCCTGGCAATGGGATTTAACGGTGCCCGCCTTCATGAAAAAGTATTTGAAGAGCGTTTCCTGTATCACTGTGACAGGCTGGGGTATATCGTCTGGGGAGAGTATCCCAACTGGGGACTGGATCACTCTTATGCAGACAGCATTTACGGAATCCTTCCAGAGTGGCTGGAAGAGATTGACCGTGATTTTAACCATCCTGCGATTATTGGATGGTGTCCGTTTAATGAAACCTGGGATGAAAAAGGAAGAAAACAGTTTGATGAGCTTCTTGCCACAGTTTATAAGGCAACGAAAGCAGCGGATCCAACCCGGCCCTGTATTGACACCAGCGGAAATTATCATGTGCTCACCGATATTTATGATTTGCATGATTATGAACAGGATCCGGAGATTTTTGCAGAGCATTACAAAGAGGTTGGAAAATCAAACAGGCTTGATTTCCGTGCGGCATTTGAAGAACGGCAGACATATAATGGAAAAATTCCCTTCTTTGTCAGCGAATATGGCGGCATTGGCTGGTCTTTGAGCAAGGATGCCTGGGGATATGGAAATACGCCGGATTCACCGGAAGCATACATGAAACGTCTGAAAGAGCTTACAGATGTTTTACTGGATAATGAGAACATGTTTGCACTTTGCTATACGCAGCTTACAGATGTGGAACAGGAACAAAACGGACTGTATACGTATGACAGACAGCCGAAATTTGATCCGGAAATTATTCATGCTATTTTTTCAAGAAAAGCTGCCATTGAAGATTAAGAGTAAAAACGTTCAAGCCTTACAGAAATAAATATATGAATATGACAGGAGAATACATAAAATGAGAAAATGGACACGTGTTGGATTTCAACCCAATCTTCCATTAGAGGAAAAAAGACGTGTGACGGAATGTAAGGAGCATATCAGACTTTCAAAGGAAGCTGCAAAAGAAGGTATGGTGCTGTTGAAAAATGAGAAAAAGCTTCTGCCTCTTGCAGAAGGAACCAGACTTGCACTGTTTGGGAAAGGAAGTTTTGATTATGTAAAAGGCGGTGGAGGAAGTGGTGATGTTGCGGTTTCCTACGTGCATAACCTTTATGATGGGTTTAAAATGCAAGGAAATGCAGTTATGCTTTATGAACCCCTGGCAGAATTTTACAGAGAAAATGTTCAGGAACAGTATAGGCAAGGTGCAATGCCAGGTATGACAATAGAACCTGAACTTCCAAAAGGACTTGCTGACGGTGCAAAAGCATTTGCAGATGTGGCAATTGTTGTAATAAGCCGTTTTTCATCAGAAGGCTGGGATCGCTCCAGCCTTGATAGTCAGTTAAGCGAAATGTCAAGGGAAGAGCTGGAAGATAACTACATGGCAAAACTGATTGCGAAAGCCTTTCCAGAGGGAGATTATTTTCTGACAGAGAATGAAAAGGCAATGTTGAACATGGTGAAAGAACGGTTTAACCGTATTGCAGTGGTTCTGAATGTCGGTGGAATTGTAGATGTTTCCTGGATAAAAAATGATGACCGGATTTCAGCCGCCCTTCTTGGCTGGCAGGGGGGAATGGAAGGAGGGCTGGCCATGGCAGAGCTTCTTCTGGGAAAAGGAAATCCGTCTGGCAAGCTGACTGATACATTTGCAGCTTCCTTAGATGATTATCCATCAACTGAAAATTTTCATGAATCCTGTGACTATGTAAATTATACAGAAGATATTTATGTAGGATACCGTTATTTTGAGACGATTCCAGGTGCAAAGGAAAAGGTTATATATCCCTTTGGATATGGGCTTTCCTATACTGATTTCAGAGTGCATACAGATTCTGTATGGGAAACTTCAAAACATATTTTTGCAGAAGTTCACGTGACCAATACAGGGAACATGGCAGGAAAAGAAGTGGTACAGCTTTACTTTAACGGACCACAGGGTCTTCTTGGTAATCCGGCACTCCGGCTTGCTGCTTTTGAAAAAACCCGTCTGCTTCAGCCTGGAGAAACACAGGTAGTTTATCTGTCATTTGAAAAAGCGGACATGGCTTCCTATGATGATCTCGGGAAAATTCAGAAGTCAGCCTATATTCTGGAAAAAGGAATTTACAGATTTTACATTGGAATCTCTGTAAGGGATACAGAAGAAGCCGCTTATACATTCGAGCTTACAGAAAATATAATTGTAAAACAGCTATCAGCGCATTTGGTTCCAACAAGTCTGAAAGAGCGTATGCTTTCTGATGGTACCTTTGAAATGCTTCCTCAGTATGAATGCAATGATATGAATGAATGTGCATTTGAAAAACTGAAAACGGAAGAAGAGGATTGTATTGTGCCAGAAGTGCGCTGGTGTTCCCGTCGAAAATGGTTTGATAATTGTGGAAGAAAACAGTTCATTGATGTAGCTGAAGGAAAGCTTTCATTGGATGAGTTTATGGCACAGTTAAGTGATAAGGAACTGCTTCATCTTCTCGGCGGACAGCCAAATACAGGTGTTGCAAATACATTCGGATTAGGAAATCTTCCTGAGTACGGGGTCCCTTCAGTAATGACTGCAGATGGACCAGCAGGACTACGCCTTAATATCGGATGTACTGTGAATACAACAGCCTGGCCATGTGCAACGCTTCTGGCATGTACCTGGAATCCGGCACTTGTATGGCAGGTCGGAAAGGCAGGCGCGAAGGAGGTAAAGGAAAATAATCTTGCTGTATGGCTGACACCAGCTGTAAATATTCACAGAAACCCTATGTGTGGAAGAAATTTTGAATATTATTCCGAGGATCCGCTGATTGCTGGAAAAATGGGTGCCGCTATGGTAAAGGGGATTCAGTCACAGCATATTGCAGCATCTGTAAAGCATTTTACAGCAAACAACAAAGAAACAAACAGGAAAAATAGTGATTCCAGGGTATCGGAGCGTGCACTTCGTGAAATTTATCTGAAGGGCTTTGAGATTATTGTAAAAGAAGCACAGCCTTGGACGATCATGTCCTCTTACAATGCTGTTAACGGACACCGTACTTCAGAGAGCTATGAGCTTTTGACAGATATTTTGCGTGGTGAGTGGGGATTTCAGGGTATGGTTACAACAGACTGGTGGACATGTGGAGAGCATTATAAAGAAATAAAGGCTGGAAATGACCTTAAAATGGCAACAGGGTATCCGGAGCGTGTGAAAAAAGCTATGGAAATGGGATTGCTCGGTCGACAGGAACTGGAACAGAGTGCAAGACGCGTATTGGAGCTTATTTTGAAAATTGATTAATTTTGTATAAAAAATCAAAAAAATAACAGATAAAAACATGAAATTGTAATATTCATTGAGGTATTATATAATAGTATAGTGTCAAAATATTTTTTGCTACTGGCAATGTTGATATTTTCGCACAACCCCCTTGGTCAGGTGATTGGCTGGCAGTGTTCCACGAACAGATCATTTGACGCAGGGGGTATTTGTGTTAAAAAATGTATGGGTGGGAATGAGAGCAAATGACAAGACGAAAAATTCTTATTGTGGAAGATGAAGTGCTGGTAAGATGTGGATTAAGGTCCATGGTGAACTGGGAAAAACTGGGGCTGGATGTAATTGGAGATGCTTCCAATGGAAAAGAAGCCCTGGAAATATACGAGAAAGAAAAACCGGATATTGTTATGACAGATATTAAAATGCCGGTTATGGACGGACTGGAACTGATCGAAAAAATACGGGAACAGGATCAGAGCACCAGGATTGTCCTACTGACCTGTTATGAAGAATTTTCTTATCTGATGAGAGCTATGAAGCTAGGGGTGTCTGATTATATTTTAAAACTAAAAATGAAACCTGATGAGATTGAAAAAGCAATGGAGAAGGTCTGTAAAGAACTGGAACAGAAGAATCCCGATTCCAAAAATGAAACAAAAGCAGTGCAGGATAAATCAGATTTATTCGGGCAGTATGTTTTTTATCACCAGATTAATGAAAATACTTTTCGGGAACAGTTAAAAAAGCTTGATTTTCAGGTTTCGGAAAAATCATACCGAATCTGCAGGATGGAAATTGCAAATTATAAAGAGGTATGTGAAAAAACAAAAGACGAACAAGGAGCTTTGATCCAATTCCTGATCTTTAATATGACAGAGGAAATACTGGGAAAATATAAAAATGGAGAACTGATCCGGGAGAATGAAAAAAATTATCTTCTTTTAATTGAAGAAACGGAAGAGGATAACCAGAAAACGAAAACGATCCTGAAGGAAATTGCCCGGGTATTGCGGGAACATATTATGGCGCAGGTCTGCTGGAAAATCAGCGGTGTGGGACGTTCCTGGACAGAGCTTTCCGACAGGTACCAGGAATGTAAGAAGAATGAAACAGAAAAACAGAAAGAAGATCAGAAAGCACAGAACTTGAAACAGTTAAGTATTGAAATCTATAAAGCAAAAGAGTACATAGACCAGCATCTGGCAGACAAGCTTACCTTGAACCAGGTTGCGGAAATTGTATGTTTAAGTCCTAACTATTTCAGCAGCATGTGGAAAAAGGAAATGCAGGTAGGCTTCGTGGATTATATTACAGAACAGAGAGTAGAAAAGGCCAAGGAGCTGTTTGCCACAACCGATCTTAGAACCCATGAAGTAGCAGAACTCACTGGCTTTGGGGACGACAGCTATTTCAGCAAGATATTTCGGAAGGTTTCCGGAAAGAATCCAGGCAGCTTCAGAAAGCGGAATATTTTATGAAAAAAGATGATACAGTAAAAATTCCATTTTATAAAAGTGTTTTTGGAAAAATGATAATAGCAGTATCCCTTAGCTTTCTGCTTGTGATCATTATAAGCTTTATAGGTCTTTATATGGGAGTGAAGGGAGCCTTAAGAACACGTACAGAAACGGAACTTCTAAGATCTTATAAGCAGCTGGAACAGAACCTGGATACATTTGGAAGAGAAGTTGACCAGGTTGCCCTTCGTGTTTTAAATGGTTCCGATCTGGCAAGTCTGGTAGTATCCCATGGCTCTCAAACTAGCATGATAGAGCAAAGAATTGATTTTTTCAGCATGACAGACACGATTCTGGCAGAGTACAGCTTTATTGATTCCATTGTTTTTTATAATGCGGAAGATGTAACCTTATTTGCTGACGGAAACTGGAACATTACCTCTGAAAACAGTGAGAAAAGGGGGAAATTCTACACAGAGAGACTGAAAAACCGGAACGCAGTTCCACAGAAAAAACCAATCTGGTATGGAGGCTATAACAGCAGTGATTTTGTGGAAAATGACAGGGATAACCAGAAACTGTTGAATTATGTGAGCGTGTGCAGGCCTATTTTCCGGGGAGAAAAATATGGCTGGCTTGTGTTGAATGTGGATCTGGAACATTTTGTAAGCTATTACAATTCAATTTCACAAGATGGAGGCTGGTCAGAGGAAACCTATATGATCGACCAGTTTGGAAGGACTGTTTCAGAAACAAATGTATATGGGATAGGGGATGAAAAAGAAAATTTAATGCTGCAGCCAGAAGCTGCCCCAAAAATATTTGAATCCGGTAAAAATCTGATCCTGTGTTATCCGGTGGGCTTTTGTAATTGGACATTGGTAAATGAAACTCCAATATCTGAAATATTAGGAGACATCCAGGATGTTCAGGAAATTTTTATTCTGGCAATTGTCGCTTCGGTAACCATTTCAATTTTATTTCTTGTATTCTGGGTGAAATATATGACAACGCCCTTTGTAAAGGTGATAGATGCGCTGAAAATGGTACAAAACGGGCAGTTCGGCATTGTTTTGGAACAAGACCATGAGAATGGGGATGAGTTCTCTCTTCTGGTGAACAGCTATAATAAAATGACACTGGAAATATCAAGTCTGATCCGCAAAAATGTGGAAAATGAAAAATCAAAAAGAGATGCACAGATCCGCGCACTGAAGTCCCAGATCAATCCTCATTTTTTGTATAATACGCTGAATACAGTGAAATGGATGGCAATTGTGAAAGGCGAAAATGATATTGTGGACTGTATGGATGCACTGGCGGAAATGGTTCAGCCGATTTTCAGGGATACACGCAACAAGTGGTCAGTAGAGGAAGAACTTACTTATATCAAAAATTACTGCAGGATCATGAATTACAGATACGGTGAAAAAACAGTGCTTGGTATAGAAGCAGACAGTTCACTTATGTCTGCTATGGTGCCGAAATTTATTTTGCAGCCGCTTGTGGAGAATTCTTTTTTTCATGGTCTGGCAGAAAAAGAAATGCAGGAGCATAAAAAATTCCAGATATACGTAAAATGGAAAAGAAAAGAGTATAAAACCAGGGACTGCCTGGAATTATGCGTATATGACAATGGAATTGGAATAAGCAGGGAAAACTGTGAGAAGCTCCGTGCAAGTCTGAATATGGAGGATGACGGCAGACATATTGGGCTCAGAAACATATATCAGAGAATCAAGCTTCTTTATGACATGGAAAACGGAGTGGAAATTGGCAGTGATAATGAGAACGGTTTCCAGGTACTGGTCCGGATTCCTTATGAAGAAGAAAAATGGTAAAATAGTTATAAAAATCGTGGCTTTTTTCCATAAACCAGGAATGTGACGGGGATAAGATGTGCATAGAATTATGCCAAAAATCGGAAGGTTGTTTCTGGAAGATGTGTTCTGTTTTTGGTATCCTTTTTACAGAAACAAAACACGGCGCAACACCAAAAAAGAAAACAGGAGGTAGGAAATGAGAAGGAATTTATGGAAAAAGGTTACATCTGCAACCTTATGTGCTGCGATGGTTGGGGGAATTATGGTAAGCAACGGAGCCCTGGCAGTGCAGGCTGAGGAAGGGGAAGAAAAGGAAGTAATTACTCTCAGAGTCATGGGAGAAACAGGAATGGACGGCATTTCCACAGACGATGCAGTAGGACGCTATATTAAGGAAAAACTGGGAATCGTACTGGAATATACAAATGTAAGTACAGATCGATTAAAAGTGATGGCTTCCGGTGGAGATCTTCCGGATATTGTAGAACTTCATAACGGAGATATTGATGTTAAAAATCTGATCGATGCAGGATCGTTATGGGCCATGGATGACTGGCTTGCAGAAAATGGAGATAATCTGAAAGAAAAACTTCCGGATGCATTAAAGTATTCAAAAGATATTATTGGCGGAGGAAGTACTTATTTTATTCCGACAAATGTTCAGACAGAGAATAAAGATCTGCCAAATAAGAATGGCTTTGTAGGATTTTTTACAAGATGGGATTATTATAAGGAATTAGGATATCCGGATGTCAGCACTGAAGACAAATATCTGGATGTTTTAAAACAGATGGTAGATGCACATCCGACGACAGCAGACGGCAAGAAGGTTTATGCATTGTCTGGCTGGTCTGACTGGGGAATCTGGCCTTATATGATCAGTTACCCATTTGATATGGGCTATACAAATTCAGGAAATAATCAGTTCATAAACAATGAAACCGGTGAATTTGAAGATATGTTTACGGTAGAAGACGGACCATTGTGGAAAGCTCTTTCCTTCTATAACAAGGCTTATCGGATGGGCATTATGGATCCGGAAGCATTTACCATGAAAAACAGTCAGTATGATGACAAAATTAAAAACGGAGAGGTTCTGGTATGTAATTATAACTGGACACAGCCGGATAAAAATATCTGCGGTGAAGATGCAGCAATGTATATGATTCCTGGTACTTTCCCATATGCAATGCAGATTTATCCATATGCAAATCCGTTAGGATATCAGGCTGCGAATGCACTTGTAATCAGTGCGAACTGTGAATATCCGGAACGTGCAATGGAACTGATTGAATTCATGACCTCTGATGAAGGCGCAAGACTGGTACGTACAGGAGTTCCTGGCGAAGACTGGGATGTTGTGGATGGAGAACCGGAACTGATCGGAAAGCGCCTTGAAAACTTTACCAGCAATGATAAAGAGTATTCTGGCTATACAACTGACGGTGTACAGGGAATTGGCAAGTATAAATGGTTATCACCTTTATGGGAAACCAATCAGTGTGCAGATGGAGAACCGGTAGATTTAACTCTTTCTAAGAAATATGTTTTATCTAGTGTTACAGAGATAGATAAGGATTTCTGCAATTATTATACTGACGGAAAAGCACAGTATCCGGGAGAGGTTTATAAACAGCTGGTTGATGAAGGAAAATTAAAAACAAATAATGAAGATCCGGCAGTTGGTCTGGCAGCAACTTTAATGCAGCCTATATCTGATGAAGCTACAAGAATTGGCAACAAGGCATCCGAGTATGTACAGGCAAATATTGCCAAAATTATTACCTGCGAGGATGATGATGCTTTTGCAGCTCAGAGAGAAAAGATGATCAGTGATATCAATGCAATGGGATATGATCAGGTATTGGAAGAAGTTCAGGCAAACTTTGAGGATGCAAAGGCAGCAGCAGAAACATTTAAATAAATATAGCCATAAAAATCTAAGAGCCGTGAAAGTTTTCACGGCTCTTTTTAACCAAATAAAGGAGAATATAATGAAAATGAAATACAACGGAATTGCAGACGCAGCAGCGCGTTTTGTAGAAAAAGAGCAGCTGAAAAACAGAAGCCTATGGAAACTGACAGCAGATCAGTTTGCCAACTGCCCAGATGATGGGGATCTTGGCTGGAGAGGGGAATACTGGGGGAAGCTTATGCGTGGTGCATGTGAGACCTACCTCTATACCAGGGATGAAGAATTATATGAAATTCTCACAGAGTCTGTGGATCAGCTTCTTTTTTATCAGGATGGGGAAGGCAGAATTTCCACATACAGCAAAGAAGCAGAATTCCAGGGATGGGATATGTGGGGCAGGAAATATGTACTTATGGGGCTGATCAGTTATTATAATATCTGCAGAGAAGAAGAGAAAAAAAGAAAAGTGATCCAGTCAGCAGAAAGACATCTGGATTATATTATGGCGCATGTAGGAAAGGAATCTGGAAAAAAGAAGATTACAGAAACTTCTGATATCTGGCAGGGAATCAATTCCAGCTCTATTCTGGAGCCGGTGGTTCTGCTGTACCGCATTGTGCATGAAAAAAAGTATCTGGACTTTGCAGCTTATATTGTAGATTGCGGTGGAGCCCGGGAATTTAACATTTTTGAAGCTGCTTATCAGAATGAATTGTATCCTTATGAATATCCGGTTGTAAAAGCCTATGAGTTAATGTCCTGCTTTGAAGGTCTGCTGGAATATTCCCTTGTTGTCAAAGAAGAAAAATGGCAGATTTCTGTAAAAAATTTTATAGAGAAACTTCTGGAATCAGAGAGAACAGTAGTGGGAGGCCTTGGCTGCAAAAACGAATTGCTGAATCATGGAAGTCTTATGCAGAGTGGTACAAAATATGACGGAATCATGCTGGAAACCTGCGTATCAGTTACCTGGATGAGGTTGCTGCGCAGAATGTACTATTTTACAGGAGATATCAAATATATTGATGAAATTGAGAGAACGGCATTTAATGTACTTTATGGTTCTGTTAATTTTGAAAAGGCAGTGTGTGGAGAAGAAACCCGTTTTGATGAACCCTATTACAGGCAGGTGTATGACCGTTATACGGCAGACAAAGATGGCTGTATTCCCGCATTTGACAGCTATAGCTCATTAAGTTCCAACATACGCGGCCGTGCTGTGGGCGGATTTAAGGCAATGGAGGAAAACCAGGCCTTTTGCGGCTGCTGCATTGCAATCGGAGCAGCTGGAACAGCACTAGTCCCGCTTCTTGGGACAGAAGTGCAAGACAGGCTGGTAAGAATAAATCTGTATATGCCGGGAAAACTTGAGTTTCTGATCGACAGTGTTCCCGTACAAATGGAAATAAAAACAAAGTATCCGGCAAATGGGGAAATTCGTATGAAACTAAGCGTGACTCAGGAGGTCTGGTTTGAAACAGAGCTTCGAGTTCCAGAATTTTCCAGGACTGGCAGGCTGACAGTGCGAACGGCAGAAAATAATGAAGATACTGTTATTCTGGAAGAAGAGAAATATTTTTCATTAAAGCGAACCTGGAAAAATGGAGATGAGATTGTATTAAATTTGGATATGAATCCCAGAATCCTGTGGGGAATGGAGAATCCGGAGGATGCCGACAGTGCCAAAAGAATGGCTGTGTTATATGGTCCGCTGGTTCTGGCAAGAGAAAAGCGCCTGGAAGAAAAAGAAGGGACGATTATGGAATGCCGGAAAGAAGAGGTGCTGAACAGACCTTTGAAAATTGAGAATACAAGAAAAGCGCTATCCTATGACTTGAAAAAAAAGTATCAGTGTCTGTTTGACGTCACCATAGGGGAAGAGACCTTTTTAATGGCAGACTATGCGTCTGCCGGAAAAACCTGGAGACGAGATACTGAAATGGAAGTATGGCTGCAAACGAAATAAATGTACGGCAGAAAATCTGTAAGGCAAAGGACAAAAAAAGAAATTTTGAAAAATTCAGAGTGTGAAATTGTGAACACGAAATTCCATCAGGGTCTTGCTTAAAATCTTTGGATGTTATATAATCCCCTTGTATGTGGAAAAAAACAGTTGATCCGCAAAGTAAATGATAAAAACTTACTTAGAAACAGGAGAGAAAGAATGAGTACAGACAGATATACAAGCCCTTTGTCTGAGCGTTATGCCAGCAAGGAAATGCAGTACATTTTTTCACAGGATATGAAATTCCGCACCTGGAGAAGACTCTGGATCGCTCTGGCAGAGACTGAGAAGGAGCTTGGACTGAACATCACCCAGGAACAGATTGATGAACTGAAAGCTCATGCTGACGATATCAATTATGATGTTGCCAAGGCACGTGAGAAAGAAGTACGTCACGATGTTATGTCCCATGTATATGCTTACGGTGTACAGTGCCCGAAAGCAAAGGGAATCATCCACCTGGGAGCAACATCCTGTTATGTAGGAGATAATACAGACATTATTGTTATGACAGAAGCTCTGAAGCTGGTTCAGAAGAAACTGGTAAATGTAATTGCAGAGCTTTCCAAGTTCGCTGACAAATATAAAGATCAGCCCACACTTGCATTTACCCATTTCCAGCCTGCACAGCCAACTACCGTTGGAAAGCGTGCCACACTGTGGACACAGGAATTTATGATGGATCTTGAAGATCTTGAATATGTTCTTGGCACCATTAAGCTTCTTGGTTCTAAAGGTACTACAGGTACACAGGCAAGCTTTCTGGAACTGTTTGAAGGAGATCAGGAGACGATCGACAAGATTGATCCGATGATCGCTGCCAAGATGGGATTCAAGGAATGCTATCCGGTATCCGGACAGACCTATTCCCGCAAAGTTGATACCCGTGTTGTCAATGTTCTGGCAGGAATTGCAGCAAGTGCACACAAGATGTCAAACGATATCCGTCTTCTTCAGCATCTGAAAGAAGTAGAGGAGCCATTTGAGAAATCCCAGATCGGATCTTCCGCTATGGCTTATAAGAGAAACCCGATGAGAAGTGAGCGTATTGCTTCCCTTTCCAGATATGTGATGGTAGATGCCCTGAATCCAGCCATCACCTCTGCTACCCAGTGGTTTGAGAGAACCCTGGATGACTCCGCCAACAAGCGTCTTTCCGTACCGGAAGGCTTCCTTGCAATTGACGGAATCCTGGATCTGTGCCTGAATGTTGTAGATGGTCTTGTGGTTTATCCGAAGGTTATCGAGAAACACATGATGGCTGAGCTGCCATTTATGGCAACTGAGAACATTATGATGGACGCAGTAAAAGCAGGTGGAGACCGTCAGGAGCTTCATGAGCGCATCCGTGAGCTTTCCATGGAAGCAGGCAGGAATGTTAAGGTAGAAGGTAAGGACAACAACCTTCTTGAGCTGATCGCAGCAGATCCGGCATTTAACCTGACCCTGGAAGAGCTTCAGAAGACCATGGATCCGAAGAAATATGTGGGACGTGCCAAAGAGCAGACCGAAAGCTTTATTGCAAAAGTTGTAAATCCGGTTCTGGATTCCCACAAGGAAATGCTTGGAATGACAGCTGAGATTAATGTATGATAAAAGGTTGTTAATTTCTTTTTTATGAAATTCAGATCAGACACAGGAGGAATTTGAGTTATGATCAAAGCAGTAGTTGGAGCAAACTGGGGAGATGAAGGTAAGGGTAAAATTACCGACATGCTCGCTGAGAAAGCTGATATTATCGTTAGATTCCAGGGTGGTGCAAATGCAGGACATACCATTGTAAACGACTATGGTAAATTCGCACTTCACACTCTGCCGTCAGGTGTATTTTATGGACACACCACAAGTGTGATCGGCAACGGTGTTGCACTGAATATCCCTGTATTTTTCAAAGAATACAATGAGGTTGTAAGCAAAGGTGTTCCGGCACCGAAGATTCTGATCTCTGACAGAGCACAGATGGTTATGCCGTACCACATTCTGTTTGACCAGTATGAGGAAGAGCGTCTGGGAGGCAAATCTTTCGGTTCTACTAAATCCGGTATCGCACCTTTCTATTCTGACAAATATGCAAAAATCGGTTTTCAGGTAAATGAGCTTTTTGACGAGGATCGCCTGAAGGAGAAACTGGCAAGCGTTTGTGAAACTAAGAACGTTCTTCTTGAGCACTTATACCACAAACCGCTTCTGAACGTTGATGAGCTTTTTGCAGAGCTGATGGAATACAAGAAAATGGTTGCACCATATGTATGCGACGTTTCCTTGTATCTGAATAATGCACTGAAAGAGGGCAAGGAGATCCTTCTTGAGGGACAGCTTGGAACTTTGAAAGACCCTGACCATGGTATTTACCCAATGGTTACCTCTTCTTCCACACTGGCAGCATATGGTGCAATCGGAGCAGGTGTGCCTCCATATGAGATCCAGAAAATTGTTGTTGTAAGCAAGGCTTATTCCAGCGCAGTAGGTGCCGGTGCATTTGTTTCCGAGATTTTCGGAGAAGAGGCTGACGAGCTTAGAAGACGCGGTGGTGATGGCGGAGAATACGGTGCTACCACTGGACGTCCGAGACGTATGGGATGGTATGACTGTGTTGCATCTAAATACGGCTGCCGTCTTCAGGGTGCTACAGATGTGGCATTTACAGTACTTGACGTACTTGGCTATCTGGATGAGATCCCGGTTTGTGTTGCTTACGATATCGACGGAGAGATTACCACAGACTTCCCGACCACAGCCAGACTTGAGAAAGCAAAACCGGTGATCGAGAAGCTTCCAGGATGGAAATGTGATATCCGTGGAATAAAGAACTATGAGGATCTTCCGGAGAATTGCAGAAAATACATCGAATTCATCGAGGAGAAGATCGGATACCCGATCACCATGGTTTCCAACGGACCAGGAAGAAACGATATTATTTACAGAAATAAATAATTGGGAAAAAAGCGGCTGCGTATCAGACGCTTGTAAGTAAGAATACATTACTGGTTACAGAGTGATCGGTAATTGAAATGTGACTGCGCCGGAGGTTCTCTCCGGCGTATCTTGTATCTAGTACATCGAATATTAAGTAACTGCCATATTGACTTGTCTGATTTTTATCTGCTGCGCCAATATAGCAGAAACTTAATTTTCGATGCTCTAGATGACAAAAAAGAAAACGGATTTTATAAAGGAATAAAGAATGAAAAATTTTAAACGTGCAGCTGCCATTCTGGGAGTGGTAGTCTTACTGGCAGTTTGCTGTCTGCCTATGATCTTTGCTTTTGGCAGCGGCGATAACGCACAGGGGAATTTTAAGGCGGCAGTAGGTACTGTAATTCTGGTGCCAGTGCTGGCTTATGTATTTCTTATGGTTTATAAACTTTTGAAGAAAGAGGAAAAGGAGGTCGCAGGCGAAGTGAAAAACATAATTTTTGATGTGGGACAGGTTCTGGTTTCCTATGATTGGGAAAGCTATCTGAAAGCGTTCCACTTTTCGGCAGAAGAAGAGAAGCTGATTGCTGAGAAGGTTTTTAAGAGCCAGATCTGGAATGAGCGTGACCGTGGCCTGTTTCCTGAAGAAGAATACCGGAAACGGTTTATCGCAGAACTTCCGGCCGAGTACGAAGCGGATGTAAAGCGTGTGATCGAAGAATCAGGAAAAACAATTGGAATTAAGGATTACGCCGAAACCTGGACCAGCTATCTGAAAAGCCAGGGCTATCATCTGTACATTCTGTCAAACTACAGCCAATTCATGCTGGATCAGACAAGACCAGGTAAAATGCCTTTTCTGAAAAATATGGATGGTGTGATTTTCTCCTGTGAGGTTCAGCAGATCAAACCGGAGGCTGATATTTATGAGACACTTCTTTCCAGATTCGGTTTAAAACCGGAGGAGAGCGTTTTCCTGGATGACCGCCCGGAGAACTGCGAGGCTGCAAGAAAGCTTGGTATTCATGCCATTGAATTCCATGATCTGAAGCAGGCTGCAAAGGAACTGGAGAAGCTTGGAGTAAAATAGAAAAAAACAGCAAAACAGGAAAGTTAACGCCCCGGCTTCAGCTAGTACTTCAGAAGCCGGGGCGTTTCGGGGAGGATATAAGTTAATCTCGCTTATCTTTTGTAATGCGTCATCATTGAAGGGGGTTCAATGAATTTGTTGGTTCATTTTACTGAACACTCATAGTATGAACCTGTCACTGGCTTTTTATACATATGTTACAGAAAAATAGTATGAATTTTATGGAAAATCTGCAAGAAAATTTTGGAAAAAAAATAAGATTTGTGTTTTTCAGTAAAAGATGGTATAATAAATTTCAGCTGTAAAACGGCATAATTACGAAATTTTGTTGAAAAGAGGAATAAGAAATGAGCGACAAGACCATTTTAGAGCAGTGGCGTGCCATTGCCTATGACCAGCAGGCAGATCGTAATAAACTTCAGCAGTTCTGGGCAAAATATTTTAACATTGAGAAGAACATTTATGCACAGCTTCTTGAGAATCCGGACGAAGTAGTTACTGGTACAGTTAAAGAGCTGGCTGAGAAATATAATCAGGAAGTGCTCACCATGGTTGGTTTCCTTGATGGAATCAATGACAGCCTTAAGGTTCAGAACCCGATCGAGACTATGGATGAGAATACTACCGTAAGTCTTTGTTTTGACAAAGAGCTTCTTTACAAGAACATGGTAGACGCTAAGGCTGACTGGCTTTACAATCTTCCACAATGGGACAAGATCTTTACCCCGGAGAAACGTAAAGAGCTTTATCTTGAGCAGAAGAAATCCGGTACTGTTGTAAAGGCACACAAGATCGGACGTAACGATCCGTGTCCATGCGGAAGCGGAAAGAAATATAAATTCTGCTGCGGTAGAAACAAATAATAAAATGTGAATATAGACCGGGATCCGGTGGATTCCGGCTGTGGGGACGGATTGCAATGGTGGATGACTGCCAGGCAATCCGTTTCGTGTATATTTATAGGAAAATTAGTTGATTTATGAGTTCTACAAGTATGAATCAGTTTGCTTTGTGCGAGTAATGAGTGAAACACGCAGAGTGGATTTGAATTTAGAAAGAGAGAAGAGAATTTGAGTTTATTTTGTTTTTGCGCCGGGATTTTAAGCCTGGCTTATTATGTGCTGATCGTGGTATATGCTGGCATTACAGCTGATTTTGCCTGGTTCTGGGTACTGCTTACAGCGGTTCTGGAAGGCGGCGCAGTACTGATCCGCTATGGCAGAAATCATCCGGGAATTTTCCCTGGATGGCTGGGAACTGTGATCATGGTGGCTGTGCTGATCGGAATTGTCTGTTTTGGATTTATCTGCAGCTGTGTGATTTCCGGAATGAAGTCTTCCGGGAAAAAGAACCTGGATTATGTAGTTGTGTTAGGCGCTCATGTAAAAGGAGATGTACCATCCAAGGCCCTGGAACTTCGTCTGAAGGCGGCACTGAAATATGCCAGGGAGAATGAAGATACCACGCTGATCCTTTCCGGCGGACAGGGCTTTGGGGAGGATATTACGGAAGCAAAATGTATGGAGAATTATCTGACAGCGCATGGTATTTCACAGGAGCGGCTGGTGTTGGAAGAGAAGTCTACAAGCACGAAAGAAAATCTGAAATTTTCCGATGAGCTTACCGGGTGCAGTAAGAAAAATACGGGAATATTGTCAAATAATTTTCACGTGTACCGGGCAGTAAAATTGGCGGAAAAGCTGGGATATAAACATCCTTATGGAATTGCGGCGGCGTCAGATCCTATTATGCAGGTGCATTATGTGGTGCGGGAAGTAGCAGCACTTGTAAAAGAAAAACTTCGGGGAAATATCTAATTTTTTATCATCTTTATTTTGCAGATTATTGACAAACCCAAAACCCGAGGCTATAATGGGACACAGTGATAAGAAAACACGTTGACGAGAAGAGTAAACTGTGGAATGTTTCAGAGAGAGGCAGGCAGCTGGAAATGCCTTATCAGGAAACAGTTGAAAACTACCTCCGAGTGGCCCTAATCCGGTCCGGTGATTCCGTTACCATCAAATAAGTGGCCTGGTTTACAGATACGTATGCTATGGCAAGCAGGGTGGAACCGCGAGTATATTCGTCCCTTACAGTGTGAGAGCATTGTAAGGGGCTTTTGTTTTTCACGAGCAATGAGTTAAAGTCCACGTTTGTGTGTGACCTTGGAGACTGCCGCTCGTCTCGTCCTTGCATGGGAGCACGGGAAATGTTTTGCTTTCAGTGCTCAGTCAAACGTTACCATACGTTTTTCGTATCAGACAGTTTCCTGCCGGATACAGTTTCAGAAAAAGAAAAGGAGACACGAATCATGATTATCACATTAAAAGACGGTTCTAAAAAAGAATACGCAGAAGCAAAATCCGTTATCGACATTGCGGCTGATATCAGCGAAGGTCTTGCAAGAGTTGCATGTGCAGGAGAGGTTGACGGAGAAGTTGTTGACCTTAGACATGTAGTTGACAAGGACTGCGAGTTAAGCATCCTGACATTTGAAGATGAGGGTGGAAAAGGCGCTTTCCGTCACACCACATCCCACATTATGGCACAGGCGATCAAGAGACTGTATCCAGATGTAAAGCTTGCAATCGGACCATCTATTGCAGACGGATTTTATTATGATATTGACAGCGAGAACCCGATCACTACAGAGGATCTTGCAAAGATCGAAGTTGAGATGAAGAAAGTGGTAAAGGAAGCACTTCCGATTACCCGTTTTACCAAATCCAGAGAAGAAGCGATCGCATTCTTCAAAGAGAAAAATGAGCCATATAAAGTGGAGCTTATCGAAGATCTTCCAGAAGATGCTGAGATCAGCTTTTATCAGCAGGGTGAGTTTGTTGACCTTTGTGCAGGACCTCACCTTATGACAACCAAACCGGTAAAAGCATTCAAGCTTACCAGCATTGCAGGTGCTTACTGGAGAGGAAGCGAGAAGAATAAAATGCTTACCAGAATCTACGGAACTTCTTTCACAAAGAAAGCAGATCTGGAAGAATATATTACCCGTATGGAAGAGGCGAAGAAACGTGACCACAGAAAGCTTGGTAAAGAGCTTGGTCTGTTCATGATGAGCGACGAAGGTCCTGGATTCCCGTTCTTCCTTCCTAAGGGAATGGTTCTGAAGAATACTCTTCTTGATTACTGGAGAGAAATCCATCAGAAAGCAGGATATGTTGAGATTTCCACACCGATCATGCTGGCACGTCATCTTTGGGAGACATCCGGACACTGGGATCATTACAAAGAAAATATGTATACAACTGTAATTGACGATCAGGATTTTGCAATCAAGCCAATGAACTGTCCGGGAGGTATTCTTGTATACCAGTCAGAACCACGTTCTTACCGTGATCTGCCGCTTCGTATGGGTGAGCTTGGTCTGGTACATCGTCATGAAAAATCCGGACAGCTTCACGGACTTATGCGTGTACGCTGCTTTACACAGGATGATGCCCATATCTTTATGATGCCGGAGCAGATCCGTGAGGAGATCAAAGGGGTTGCAAAACTGATTGACGAGGTATATCAGCTGTTTGGTTTCAAATATCACGTAGAGCTTTCCACACGTCCGGAAGATTCCATGGGAAGTGATGAGGACTGGGAGATGGCTACAGACGCTCTTCGCGGAGCTCTTGACGACCTCGGGCTTAATTATGTAGTAAATGAGGGAGACGGAGCGTTCTATGGACCGAAGATTGACTTCCATCTTGAGGACTCCATCGGAAGAACCTGGCAGTGTGGTACTATCCAGCTTGATTTCCAGCTTCCGCTCCGTTTTAATTGTGAATATGTTGGTGCTGACGGCGAGAAACATCGTCCGATCATGATCCACCGTGTTGCTTTTGGATCCATCGAGCGTTTTATCGGTATTTTGATCGAGCATTTTGCAGGTGCATTCCCAACATGGCTTGCTCCTGTACAGGTGAAGGTGCTTCCGATTTCTGATAAATATATGGATTATGCAGAAAAGGTTGTAAACGAGCTGAAAGAGTCTGGTATTCGTGTCGAAATTGATACCCGTGCTGAGAAAATCGGTTACAAGATCCGTGAGGCAAGACTTCAGAAGATTCCTTATATGCTGGTTGTTGGTGCAAAAGAAGAGGAAGAGGGCAAAGTTTCTGTAAGAAGCCGTTTCCTGGGAGATGAAGGTGCAAAGGATCTTGGAGAGTTCATTACTTCTATCAAAGCTGAGATCAAGAGCAGAGAGAACCGTAAGGTAGAGGTTCAGGAAGAGCAGAAATAAGCCGGATTTCCTGAAAAAGTTTTAAGTGATGAATAAGAAAGTGATTTCCATATAAAAGAAAGGCGCTGCTGTGAGATGCGGCGCCTTTCTTGAAAATATTAATATTGTTATAAAATATAGCTGGATGAAAAATATATAATCTTATGAATTATAGCAGATGAATATATTATTCGGAAAAGTATTTCGCCTTGATCTCATCCACCGGCATTTCTTTCCCTGTCCACAGACGGAATGCTTCAGCCCCCTGGTAAAGCAGCATATACATACCATTGAAGGTACGGCAGCCAGCCTCTCTTGCTTCGCGCAGGAAGCGCGTCTCACGGGGATTGTAGATCACATCTGACACGATCAGATCCGGATGATAAAGACTGGTATCTTCAATAATGGACCCTTCTGTATCAGGAGCCATCCCCACTGAGGTGGCATTGAGAAGAAGCGCACTCTCGGAGATAGCCTGTGCCAGTTCTTCTTTATCCTTGTTTTCGTGAAGAATGGCCTGGCAGGGAAGAGTGGCGTTGATATTTTCCACCAGCTTCTGTGTGCGGTTCCAGAAACGACTGGTCTCACGGGCAAAAATATGGATTTTTTTTACCCCGTCAAGGGCAGCCTGTGCACAGATGGCAGTAGCTGCACCACCGGCCCCCATGATGGTGATGGTTTTTCCGATCACATCATATCCTGCATCTCTGACAGCCTGCATGTATCCTACACCGTCAGTGTTATAGCCGGTAAGGCGTCCATTGTCATTGACTACGGTGTTCACAGCGCCGATCAGTCGGGCAGCAGGGGAAAGCTCGTCCAGAAGCTCCACGATCTTGTTTTTGTTTGGCATGGTAAGGTTGAAGCCGCGGATTCCGCAAGTTTTCAGTCCCATGACAGCAGTTTCCAGATTTTCCTCGTTTACATTGAAGCAAAGATAAGTGTAATCAAGATCAAGAAGATGGAATGCTTCATTGTGCATAAGTGGTGAAATACTGTGTGCCACCGGACTTCCAAGAAGTGCGGTAAGCTGTGTGTGACCGGTAATTGGGATCATAAGGTACCTCCTGAAGTTTCTATTATTTTGAAAGTCCAAGGCAATAGCAGTGACTGATCTGGGGTAGAGCGTGTTTGAAAAATCATTCCCGCAATCTGCACGCCCCACTTTGCGGTATATTTCACCCGAATTCGGTTGCCGTAGCCCGCTACGGCGCCCTCATCCGAGCGAAATCTCCCACAAATTGTGACGCACATCTTGCAGAAAGCCTTTTTCAAACACGCTCTAGTATGAACAGCCTTAAGATATTGGAACATGAACTTTCATTTAGTTTAAAACTGGAAATCATTAAAGTATTACTAAGTATATATTATTCTATGAGAAAGGAGATGTCAAGAAATGACAAAACCTATTCAGATAAAGAACCTGACCATTGGAGCAGGAATCCCGAAAATCTGCGTTCCTCTTACTGGAACCACCAGAGAAAAAATCTGCCAGGAAGCAGAGGATGCCAAAAAAGCAGCTGCAGATCTGGTGGAATGGCGTGCAGATTTCTTTGAAGAACTGATGAATCCGGAAGCCTGCCAGAATGTGCTTGAAGCGTTGGCAGAAATTCTTGGTGAAACACCACTGCTTTTTACAATCCGGACAAGTGAGGAAGGCGGAAATATTACCATTTCTCTGGAGGATTACGCTGCCTGCAATATAAATATTGCAAAAGGCAAAAAGGCAGACCTGGTTGATGTGGAAGTTATGAGTAATTCGGAAGAGAAGAAAAAGCTGGTGGCAGAGCTTCAAAAAGAAGGAGTCAAAGTGATCGCTTCTTCCCATGATTTCCACAAAACAGACAGTCAGGAGGTTCTTTTAAACCGCTTCCGCGAAATGGAAAAATCAGGCGCTGATATTTTGAAAATGGCGGTAATGCCTCATGGTTTCGAAGACGTGGCAGCAATTATGGAGGCAACAAATGTTATGAGACAGGAGTGCGAAAAGCCTTTGGTATCCATGGCAATGGGAAGTATTGGTTCTATTACCCGAATTTCCGGAGAGAACTTCGGCTCTGGCATTACCTTTGGAACAGTTGGCGCCGCATCTGCACCGGGACAGTTTCCGATTGGAGAACTGAGAAGTCTTCTGGATGCTTTACATGAGAAAAATGAAGAAGACGAATTAAAGCAGTAGAATTAATTTTGCACGAAGCATGAAAAAATGAATTGCTTTAATTGAAAATAATATTGACAGAATTAATTTAGAACAAAATAACGAAAAATGACAGATCATGCTGTCGATTTGGGGCGAGAAATTCTTAGGATTTCCCGCCCCTTTTTGACAAAATCTGCGCCCTCTGTGACCGTATAATGGGTTCACTTACCAAAGTGAAGGATTGACGTTACCACAAAAGGTAACGGACGACAGGCCACAGGGGGCTTTTTATGTATTATGACGTATACATAGACATCGTCTTTCTGACGAATCTTTTAATGGATTACGTTCTTCTTCGCATTGTAGGAAAGCTTTTCCTGCGAAAAAGAAATCGTGGAAGGATTTTGCTGGCGGCAGCCGTTGGCGCTCTGTTTTCCTGCCTCATTTTATATGTACTGCCGGATATGATTTTTCCTGCAAAGGTACTGCTCCATGGAGGATGTGCCTGGGGCATGCTGGTTCTTGGACTGGATCTTAAGAAAAACGGACTTCTGGTAAAAGCACTGGTGACTGTTTACCTGATGGCTTTTTTCATGGGAGGCCTTATGGAAGCAGCACCTGTAAAAAAGGCAACACCCATACGCTTTTTGATTGTTGCCGCAGGAGCCTACATGGGACTTAGTGCACTGATCTATCTTAGCGATTCTTTCCGTGCCAGATGGAAAAATATTTATCCAGTCACCCTGTCCTATCGGGGAAATGTACAACCGTTTTTCGGGCTTTTGGATACAGGAAATTTTCTTGTAGACCCCATCAGCCAGAAGGAGGTATTTATTATAAAACCGGAGGTTCTGGAAGCATTGCTTCCTCAGGAAAATGCAGACAGGCTGAAGCACCTTAAGGAGAACCCAGGGGAGCTGGAAAGTACAGAGCCGGCTGACTTGCATCCGCACTTTTTGCCCTATAAGACAATCGGGGAGGAAGGCGTGCTGCTGGCAGTGGTGTTAGATGACCTTTGTATTCACACTCCCAGGGAGGTGATTCATGTGGCAAATCCGGTGCTGGCGCTGGCCGTGGAACCCTCTGCTTTGGGAAAAGAGTACCAGGTACTGTTGAATTCCAGAATATTGCATTAGGAGGGGGACTTATTCATGAACAGATCAGCAAGTGCAGCTTATTATCCATTTCAGGTAATGCCCAGATTCCTGCTCGGTAGACAGGGAGAGGTTTATTATATTGGTGGAAGTGATATTCTGCCGCCGCCACTGGAAACACAAAGAGAAGCGAGGATCCTTGAAAAACTGGGTACACCAGAGGAAAAAGAAGCTAAGTCTACCTTGATCGAGCACAATCTCAGGCTGGTGGTCTATATAGCCAAAAAGTTTGATAATACAGGTGTGAGTGTGGAGGATCTGATCTCCATTGGTACTATCGGGCTGATCAAGGCAATCAATACTTTTAACCCGGTAAAAAATATTAAGCTGGCTACGTATGCATCCAGATGTATTGAAAACGAAATTCTTATGTATCTCAGACGTAACAGCAAGACGAAAATGGAGGTTTCCATAGATGAGCCACTGAATGTGGACTGGGACGGAAACGAGCTTTTGCTTTCTGATATTTTGGGAACGGATGATGATGTGATCTCCCAGAGGCTGGAGAACGAGGTGGAAATCAAGCTTCTTGGAAAAGCAATTTCCAAGCTTTCTCCAAGGGAGCAGACGATTATCAAACTGCGGTTCGGGCTTGGAAGACAGGAGGGAAGGGAAAAAACACAGAAAGAAGTGGCGGACCTTCTGGGAATTTCCCAGTCTTATATTTCCAGGCTGGAAAAACGGATCATGAAGAGATTGAAGAAGGAAATTGTGAAGTATGAGTAAAAGTGAATAGCTGCAAGTTGAGGTTTTGTATGGTCTGCTTCTGTTGTTCATACTGTCCAGCCTTTCAAATATTTGTGGCTTCTTTGCCCATGGAAGCATGGCTTGGAGGGAATCTTTATCAAAATAACAAAATGGCGCAAGCAGGCTATGGGTTGATTTGGAAATTATACTTAGCGAAAAGAAGGACAGAATATGGGCGTGTATTGGAATAATAACGGCAAAAATGGGGATTCTACAATAGACATAGAGGATAGTTTTATCATTTCATATGTGAAGAAATGGATTTACAGTAAAGGAGACGCGCTTATGAATGCCAATGTAGAATTTTTAAATTATGTGTATCAGAATTCCCAGATGGGTATAGACACCTTGGAGCAGCTGCTTGAGATTACGGAAGACGAAAAATTGCAGACATATCTGGAAAAGCAAATTGAGGGCTATCGGAAGTTTCATAACGAAGCCAGGGATATTCTGAATCGGAGCGGATATGACGAAAAAGGCCTTGGCACCTTCGAAAAAATCCGCACCTACCTTATGGTCAACCTCCAGACCATGGCCGACGACTCCACCTCCCACATCGCCAGAATGCTGATCCAGGGCAGCAGCATGGGAATTACCGAAGCCGTGAAAAAGCTTCATCAGTACGAAAATGACGTGGAGAAAGACATCAAAAAACTGATGGAACGGCTGCAGGAATTTGAAGAGGAGAATGTGGAGAAACTGAAGGAATTTCTGTAGGAAATAAGGCGGCGGGGGAGATGCTTCCAGATGAAGGAAGTATTTATCCTCCGCCAGTTTTGCGCAAGGATATTATGAAATTACAATTATTCATAGAAAAAATTAGTTTAAGAATTTTGAGCTATATAGTTGTCTAGATATTCCTGTGCCTGGTTTTCAGAAAACTGAAATTTCGTCATTAGTTTTTGAACAATGGCATCTGAAGAGAGGTTAAATTCCAAACACATTTCAATAGTTGCCTGGATTTTTCCATTCCGTTCTCCGTCTTCATAACCCTCTTCCCGAAACATACGCAAGGTTTTCTCTTCATCATATTCATAAATACTCATAGCTTTTGCCTCCGTTCGGTTCTTTAGTAAAAAATCCCGCAGGATGTTTTCATGGATACATTCGGTAATTGCCTTCTCAACTGCGTCAGTCAGTGGCATTTCAGCAGAATAGGTACGAATGCGAGCAACATATTCGGAGTAATCACGAAGGGTATGACAGGCATTCATTAATTCCTGGTTATGCCCCTTATTGATGTTAAGCATAACCGCTTTCAATTCCAACGCTGGTTGATCGGTTGTTGGATGAAATAACTCTGAAAGAAAAAATTCTGTCCTGTCTGGCTGCGACTTCACACCATTATAAAAGATTACGAAGGAAGGCAGCGGAATCTGCACTTTCTTGGAACCATATATGTTCATGTCTTTCGTATAGGCTGAATAAATATCTGTTATGTACATGAGAAAGCGTAAAGGCAGGTTGGGATTTACCGTGGACTGTTGTTCATAAAGTGCCAGGCGCATATCGATAATAAAGGAAAGATTATTTTCCATTGTCATATAGATTGCGTTAGCCAATGTAGTAATTGTTAGCATTGCAGAATCATCATAATGAGTTCCGTTAATTGCATTGTAAAGTTTCAGTAATTCTGATTTGTCATTAAAAATCATCTTGTAGAGTCGATCCTTGTAAATACGGTTTACAGGTAAAGATACATTGTTCATAGAAGACCTCCTTATAAAGATGGTGGAAGGCCTCTTAATGTAAATCTCTACATTTTGGTCAGAAACCTTCCTGCTGCTATATGGGAAAAGCATGAGATTTCTGAAGCGGCAGAGCGCCGAAGATACCAGAGATGATATTAAATAGACTTACTGAAATGAAATGCTTTGTTATAGTATAGCCCATGGCGGGCTAAAATGCAAGAAAAAGAGTTCGACATGATTCGACAAATAATTTGAACAAAAAAATATAAACTTTTTTGTAAAAAGTGCTTGACGATTCCTTGCTGCAGTGGTATAGTAAACAAGCTGTCGCAAGAAATTGCTTCTGAAATACTGAAAAATAAAATAGTTTTCAGAAAATTCAAATTAACTGTTGACAATCGACTGAACTTATGATAAAGTAACCAAGTCGCTTGAACAGAACGACAGAAACAAACAGCTTTAGACAGGATCTTGAAAATCTTAAAAACTTTTGAAAAAAGTGCTTGACAAGATCTGAAAGATATGATAAAGTAAACAGGCTGTCGCAAAGAGATGACAGACAAACAACCTTGATAACTAAACAGTGAAACACATACGATTCTCGAAAATTCTTAACGAATCATCATTCAAAAGAATGAACTTTTTATAACAGTAATGACGAGAGATAACTAAGCTAGTTGGTTGTCTTGAGT
>OGOL01000031.1_pt1 | contig 149414 bp, 125 predicted proteins | sample 1552641 | NCBI WGS metagenome assembly OGOL01 (sample SAMEA2580140, study PRJEB22360) | human gut metagenome | biome: human gut; feature: human-associated habitat; material: faeces | place: Denmark | collected 2008/2010 | reverse complement strand
AAAATGGCGGCACGAAAAAGTGGATTTCGTGCCGCCATTTTTCAATAATAGTGTTTGGAAAGGAGTATTTTGTGAGCAGACAGAAAAAGGAATTTGAAGAATACGAAATAAATGAATCTTATAAAACAGAAGAAAGAGATAATCCATATGGCTTTAAGAGAAAGTCGAAGGAGGAGCGGCCTGTACTAGCAATTTGCTATGATTTTGATAAGACATTATCGCCGGATGATATGCAGGCACAGGGCTATATTCAGTCCGTAAATTATCATGTGGACCGTTTCTGGGCAGAGTCAAACGAGATGGCAAGAGCAAACGGCATGGATTCAAATCTTGCCTATATGTATAAGATGGTTCGTGAGGCGAAAGGTCATTTTGATTTGAGCCGCAAGGCACTTGAGGAGTATGGTTCAAAGGTAGAATTGTTTCCTGGTGTAGATGAGTGGTTTGAGCGCGTGCGCCAGTATGGCGATAAAAATGGAGTGATTATAGAGCATTATATTATTTCATCAGGTTTAAAGGAGATGATAGAGGGAACTAAGATTGCTAGGCGCGGCTCATTTGAAGAGATTTATGCGAGTGCCTTTTATTATGATGAAAATGGCGTGGCAATTTGGCCGGCACAGGCAGTAAATTATACGAGCAAGACACAGTTTTTATTTCGCATAGAAAAAGGAATACTTGATGTAAATGATACTGCAGTAAATGACTATTTTCCGGCAGACAAGATGCGTGTGCCATTTAGAAATATTGTCTATATTGGTGACAGCGATACAGATATTCCGAGCATGAAGCTTGTAAACACATACGGCGGTCATGCAATTGGCGTGTACAATCCTGTCACGGGCAATAAAGAAAAAGTCTATCGCATGATGCGCGATAACAGAATACGTTATTTTGCCCCGGCAGATTATAGAAAAGGTCAGCAGCTTGAGCAGCTGATTCAGACGATTATTGACAAGACTGCAGCTTATGAGAAGTTAGAGGCACTTCATATAGATGGATTAAAGGAGATGAAAGACAAAAACAAGTCAAAATAGTACATAAAATAAATAAAAATGGGAAAAATAACGATAAAACTGTTGACAAAGCAGGAACTAGTGGCTAAAATATATATAAATGCTAAGGAAAGAACGTGCGAAAATTATGCAAAATACCATTTGATGAATGGTAACTGCGGAATACAAACGTAAACATTTTTTGGCGAAAAGAAAAGGAGACGTTATGTTCAAATTTTTTAAGGGAAAAGAAAAGGGAAATGTGCTTTATGCACCTTGCAAAGGAAAAGTAGTTCCTTTGACAGAGGTTCCAGATCCAACTTTTTCTGAAAAGTTATTGGGAGACGGCTTTGCAGTGATCCCAACCGAGGGAAAAGTGTATGCACCGGCAGATGCTGAAGTGACCATGGTATTTGATACACTTCATGCAATTACGCTGACTAGCAGCCAGGGAGCTGAAATCTTAATTCATATCGGATTGGATACTGTTACACTTAAGGGCGCACCGTTTACCGCGCATGTTGCAGCTGGTGACAAGGTGAAGAAGGGTGATCTTTTGATGGACGTAGATCTGGATAAGATTAAAGAGGCTGGATTAAATACAATTACACCAGTTTTAATCTGCAATACGGATGATTATGAAAAGATCAGTCTTCAAAAGGAAGGCGATGTCTTACTAGACGAGGCAGTTTTAAAAATCTCATGAAACTGATTGGAGTGATTCAATTAAGTATAATTTAAAGGAGGAGAAATATATGAAATTTCTTCAAAAACTAGGTAAAGCATTAATGCTTCCAGTAGCAGTGCTGCCAATCTGTGGTATTCTCATGGGCATCGGTTATTATTTATGTCCGGCGACGATGCAGGGAGGAGACATCGAGGGCGTAAAAAATTTGATCGGATTCTTCTTGGTAAAGGCAGGATCAGCTCTTATTGAAAACATGGCGATTCTTTTCGCAATCGGTATTGGTGTCGGTATGTCAGAAAAGAATGACGGAACCGGCGGAATCGCCGCTCTGGCATCTTGGCTTATGATCACAACACTTCTTTCTACTGGTGTTGTTACCACATTGATTCCGTCAATTGCAGACAATGCAACTAAGACACTTGCATTCAATAAGATTGAAAACCCATTTATCGGAATCCTTTCTGGTGTTATCGGATCTTCTTGCTACAACAAGTTCAAGAACACTAAGCTTCCGAACTGGCTGGCATTCTTCAGCGGCAAGCGTTGTGTTGCTATTATTGCCGGTTTAGTTTCTATCATTGTATCTGCTGTTTTATTATTTGTATGGCCATTGCTGTTCGGAGCACTTGTTGCACTTGGCGATGCAGTTGAAGGTATGGGTGTTGTGGGTGCTGGTATCTACGCATTCTTAAACCGTCTGTTGATCCCAACTGGATTACATCACGCATTAAACAACGTATTCTGGTTTGATACTATTGGTCTTGGTGATTTGCAGCACTTCTGGGCAGGTGAGACATCTGCAGATGTAACATGGAGCCTTGGAATGTATATGTCAGGCTTCTTCCCATGTATGATGTTCGGTATTCCTGGTGCAGCACTTGCAATGATTCAGTGTGCAAAGCCGGCAAAGAAGAAGATCGCAATCGGACTTGTTGCTTCTGCAGCAGTTTGTTCATTTGTCTGCGGCGTTACTGAGCCGTTCGAATTTGGATTTATGTTCCTTGCACCTGGTCTGTATGTAATTTATGCATTACTTTATGGTATCTTCACAATTATTACTGTTGCTCTTGGCTTCCGTGCAGGATTCAGTTTCTCAGCAGGTGCTACCGACCTTCTGTTCTCATCTACACTTCCGGCAGCTCAGAAGACAGTGCTGATTATTCCGCTTGGAATCGCAGCATTCGTTGTATTCTATTTTGTATTCCTCTTCGCAATCAAGAAGTTTGATTTAAAGACTCCAGGAAGAGAAGATGATGATGATCTTGAGGAAGAAAAGAAGGTTCAGTTAGCAAGTGATAATTATACAGAAATCGCAAAGAAGATTCTTGCAGGCTGCGGCGGTAAGGAAAATATCGTAAGCATCGATAACTGTGTAACAAGACTTAGACTTGAAGTAAGAGATATGACTGCAGTAAATGATAAGGCAATCAAGGCTGCAGGTGTTGCAGGAGTAATCAAACCTGGAAAGACTTCCGTACAGGTAATTGTCGGAACAAAAGTTCAGTTTGTTGCTGATGCATTTTCAAAACTTTGCGAATAAGTTCTAAATAGTATTTAAAGCAGGGCATGACTCGATTAGGGTTGTGCCCTTTTTTAATGTGAAGGAAATTGACAAAACACCATGTGACCGAGTATACTTAGAACGAAAAAGGTATTAGATCATGAGGAAAGACTGATGAAAAAGATGACTATGAAAAAATATGTAGTTACTGTATGCCAAGAAGTCAAATATATGATTGTATGTGCAGCCTTGCTGCTAGCTTTTTTTACAACGGTAAATGCAGCTGAAAAAGAGGCACCAGAAAAAATAATTCGCGTGGGCGCACTTGGGGATACATTTAATTATGTAACTGAAAAGGGGATGCGAAAGGGGTATAGTTATGAACTGCTGGAGACGCTGGCAGGCTATACTGGGTGGAAATTTGAGTATGTAGCCTGTAATTGGACAGATTGCTTTGAAAAACTCCAAAATGGTGAAATAGACATTTTGGGAGATATTGCCTATACAGAGGAACGCACAGATAGGATGCTGTTTTCAGACGTACCTATGGGTGTAGAGAAATATTATCTGTATGCAGATTTTTCAAGTGACGATATTTCTTCTACTGATTTTAAGACATTGAATGGAAAGCGTATTGGTGTCCTTATAGGTGCAAAGCCAGAAGTGATGCTGAAAGAATGGGAGTTAAAAAATAAACTTAAAACAATACATGTGAATATAGAAAGTAAAGAAGATGCACTGGCAAAACTGGAAAATGGAGAAATTGACTGTTTTGTTTCGTTGGATGGATCATTTTGGGCTGATAAAAATGTCTCGATTATTACACGAATTGGCAAATCAAATATTTATTTTGCAATTAATAAGGATCATCCAGAGATAAAAAAAGATCTTGAGCTTGCAATGCGTCAGTTAGAGGAGGATCGTCCATTTTATCTGTCAGATTTGTACAAGCAATATTTTTCGTCTGATTATACACCTGTTCTTTCATCTGAGGAAAAATCATGGCTGAAAGAACATGGTGCAATTCGAATGGGATTTTTAGCCAATGATGTCGGCGCGAGCGTTATAGATCCGTCAAGTGGGAAAGTTACTGGTGCAATCACTGATTATATTCAGTATGCAGTAGAATGTCTTGGAAAACAAGATCTGACATTTACGCTTATGGGATATGACAGCTATGAAGAAGAGATAGAAGCGCTAAAGAAAAATGAGATTGATATGATTTTTCATTTCAATCAGCATCCAAATGCGATGGAGAAATATCATTTCGCATGTACAAATACAACGTGGACATATAATTTGATAGCAGTCACGAATAAGCCTCATTTTAATGAAAATGATGAAAACCGTGTTGCAATTTCAAAAGATAATATGTCTTTCAGAGAACATATTGAATATTATTATCCGCATTGGAAAATTTTAGAATATGATACAGACAAAGAGATGGCAGAAGCTGTGAATTCTGGAGAGGCCGATTTCTTTATAACTGGTGTCACCCTTGCATCAAAATACAGCAGGGATCCAAGTTTTTACAGTGTGCCACTTTTATACTCGGAGAAAGCAGCCTTTGCAGTTAATAACGGAAATAAGAATTTGTTGACAATACTAAATAAAACGCTTAATGCTATGCCAAACAATATGCTTACGAGCTCACTTGCCATGTATGAGAACAATTCAAGAAAAATAACATTGGGAGATTATATAAAACACAATCTGTTAAAAGTATCTATTGTAAGTGTCGTTACTGTTTTAAGTGTTATGACTGTGATTCTTGTGCTTTTAAGAAAGGCAAGAAAGGCCGAGGCTATTGCAACGAGGGCAGCAATACACACACAGGAGCTTAATGAAAAGCTGCAGGTGGCAGTAGAAAAGGCTGAAAGTGCAAATAATGCAAAATCGACGTTCCTTTTTAATATGTCGCATGATATCAGGACGCCAATGAATGCAATTATAGGATATGCAGATCTGGCATCTAGGCATATAGATGATACAGAAAGGCTTAAAAAATATATGAAAAATATTCAGTCATGCGGCCAGAATTTGCTGTCTCTTCTTAATGATGTGCTGGATCTTGCAAGAATTGAAAATAATAAAACAGAAATGGAATATGTAATTTCAGATATCGGCGCAGATTTTGAAACATGGGTTATGATGTTTTTGAATCAGGCGGAAGAAAAGAAACAGACAATTACTAAGACAAAGCATTTGCTTTATCCGTATGTTTACATGGATGTTTCTCATGTATCGGAGATTTTTATTAATATCATAAGCAATACAATTAAGTACACTAATAATGGAGGTGTGATAAACTGTGATATTTCGCAGGTACCTGGCAAAAAGAATGGCTGGTGCGATGTTATTATTACTGTAAAAGATAATGGAATTGGTATGTCAGATCAGTTTTTAAAGCATATTTATGAACCATTTGAGCGAGAGCGCAATTCAACGATAAGCCGTGTAGAAGGAAGCGGCATTGGAATGGGTATCGTGAAAAGGCTTGTTGAGCTGATGGATGGCAGTGTTGATGTGCAAAGTAAAATTGGCGACGGCTCTACATTTACTGTAACTATCCCATGCAAAATTGCATCAAAAGAGGAATCAGTTGCAAAGCGGGATAAAGGAACTCATGATAAAGCAAACTTAGTTGGTGCGAGAATTTTGGTGGTAGAGGACAATGATATTAATGCAGAAATTGCAACGGAGCTTCTAGAAGAGGAAGGCTGCATTATAGAGAGGGCATGCAATGGTGTGGAGTGCATTGATATGCTTGAAAAGGCAGATGATTCATATTATGCGATGATTCTTATGGATATTCAGATGCCTGTCATGAACGGCTATGATGCTACTAGGAAAATTCGCAGAATGAAAAATCAAAATAAGGCACAAATTCCTATCATTGCAATGACAGCAAATGCCTTTACGGAGGATAGACAGATGGCGCTTGATGTAGGTATGAATGATCATGTCTCCAAGCCGATTGATATGAACATTCTTGTGCCGATCATGATGAGGTATGTGTAACTATTCAGAGCCATGCAAAATAGAAGCATCGAAGATGCGATTTTGCGAATGGGGTTCTGAATAGTTACAAGTATTTATAATATAAGAAGGGTGTCATATGGACGAGAAGCTTAAACAAAAATTAATTGAAGCTGTTAAGGCAGGCGATGAAAATCAGGCAAGTGAGCTTTTGTGGCAGCTTGTAATTGATTGCCAGAACTGTCCGTTTAAGACTGTGTCAGGTCTTCCATTTTCCTATACTATTAAACGTGGACGAAATGGAGAACTGACAAAAGAGTTATGGATTGACAGACGGGAGAATAGTAAGTCATTGGCGTGGAGCAGTATCAGACTGGCATTTTCAAATGCAATGAAAATAAAGAGTGCAGATCGCCCTAAAGCGCTTGGCGATATTCGCGGTGTTTCTTATATTTACCCTATGCTGTGGCGCTTTGGTGTGCTTGAGGTACCGCAAACAGCACATCAGCGTATGAATACAGAACTGTAAAAATAATGTACGATGGAGGCGGAAATATGGATCATTTTAAACTGGTGTCTGAGTATGCACCGACTGGCGATCAGCCAAGGGCGATTGAGGAGCTTGTAAAAGGATTTAAAGAGGGAAATCAGTTCGAGACACTTCTCGGCGTAACCGGTTCGGGAAAGACATTTACTATGGCAAATGTCATTCAGGCATTAAATAAGCCAACATTGATTATTTCCCACAATAAGACGCTTGCCGGTCAGCTATATGGTGAGATGAAGGAATTTTTCCCAGAGAATGCAGTTGAATATTTTGTCTCATATTATGACTATTACCAGCCTGAGGCTTATGTGCCTTCATCTGATACGTATATTGAGAAGGACTCTGCGATCAATGAGGAGATTGATAAATTAAGGCTTTCTGCGACGGCAGCGCTTTCTGAGAGGCGTGATGTAATCGTAGTGGCATCTGTTTCATGTATATATGGTCTGGGAAGTCCTATTGATTATAAGGATATGATTTTATCACTTCGTCCAGGAATGATAAAGGATCGCGATGAAGTAATCAAAAAGCTTGTTGAGATGCAGTACGAGCGAAACAATATGGATTTTCACCGGAGTACATTTCGTGTGCACGGTGATGTCGTAGAGATTTTTCCGGCAAATGAGGGTGAGACTGCAGTGCGCGTAGAGTTTTTCGGTGATGAAATTGATCAGATAAGTGAGTTTGATCCGCTGACAGCACAGGTAAGAAGCCGTCTAAAGCATATCGCAATTTTCCCGGCCTCTCATTACGTTGTTGATCCAAAGGAGATGCTTCGCGCAACAACTGATATTGAAGAAGAGCTAAAGGAACGTGTAGATTTTTTCAAGCGAAATGACCGTTTGCTGGAGGCACAGCGAATTTCAGAGCGCACTCATTATGATATTGAGATGATGAGAGAAACTGGCTTTTGCTCTGGAATAGAAAATTATTCGCGTCATCTGGCAGGACTGCCGGCCGGTTCACCGCCGTTTACGTTGATTGATTATTTTCCAGATGATTTCTTAATTATTGTGGATGAGTCTCATATTACACTTCCGCAGGTGCGCGGTATGTTTGCAGGAGACCGCTCACGAAAAACTACACTGGTAGATTATGGCTTTCGTCTTCCATCAGCACTTGATAATCGCCCCTTGAATTTTAGTGAATTTGAAAGCAAGATTGACCAGATGCTTTTTGTTTCGGCAACACCAGGCGATTATGAAGGTGAGCATGAGATGATGCGTGCAGAGCAGGTTATACGTCCGACAGGACTTTTAGATCCGCCGATTGAGGTGCGTCCAGTTGAGGGGCAGATTGATGATCTGATTGCCGAGATTAGAAAAACGCTGCGGTCAAAAAATAAAGTGCTTGTTACGACTTTAACAAAAAGAATGGCAGAGGATTTGACGGAATATCTGCGCGATGCAGGTATTCGCGTGCGCTATCTGCATTCTGATATTGATACGCTTGAGCGCGCACAGATTATTCGCGATATGCGTCTTGATGTGTTTGACGTGTTGGTGGGCATCAATTTGCTTAGAGAGGGTCTTGATATTCCGGAGATCGCGCTTGTGGCGATATTAGATGCTGATAAGGAAGGATTTCTGCGTTCAGAGACGTCACTTATTCAGACGATTGGACGAGCAGCACGAAATAGCGAAGGTCATGTTGTGATGTACGCTGATACGATAACAGACTCTATGCGAAATGCAATTGAGGAGACAAAAAGAAGACGCGAGATTCAAAATGAGTATAATATAGAGCACAACATCACACCTACTACTATAAAGAAGGCTGTCCGTGATCTGATTTCAATTTCAAAGGCAGCAGAGAAGGCTGATGAGAAGCTTGCAAAGGATCCAGAATCAATGAGTAGGCAGGAACTCGAAAAGTTGATTGCAAAGGTAGCAAAACAGATGAATAAGGCAGCTGCTGAGTTAAACTTTGAAGCAGCTGCAGAACTTCGTGATCAGATGAGAAATCTGAAGAAATATTTAGATGATTAAAAGAAAGGCATAAAATAATAAATATGGAAAATAAGAAATTTATCCGAATCCGCGGTGCAGCGGAGAATAATCTAAAGCACATTGATTTGGATATTCCAAGAGATGAACTTGTTGTGCTGACTGGATTGTCTGGTTCAGGAAAATCCTCACTTGCATTTGACACAATATATGCAGAGGGGCAGAGGCGATACATGGAGTCGCTTTCATCTTATGCAAGACAATTTTTAGGCCAGATGGAAAAGCCAAATGTTGAAAGTATTGAAGGTTTGCCGCCGGCAATCTCCATTGATCAGAAATCTACTAATAGAAATCCGCGTTCTACGGTAGGTACCGTAACGGAAATCTACGACTATTTTCGTCTTTTATATGCGCGTATTGGTGTTCCACATTGTCCTGTCTGTGGCAGAAAGATAAGCCGTCAGACTGTTGATCAGATGGTGGACAGTTTGATGGCACTTAAAGAGCGCACGAAGATTTTATTGCTGGCACCTGTTGTGCGCGGAAAGAAAGGCCGTCATGAGAAGGTTTTGGAGCAGGCAAGAAAGAGCGGCTATGTGCGTGTGCGCATTGATGGCAGTCAGTATGATCTGGAAGAGGAGATTAAGCTTGATAAGAATATAAAGCATAATATTGAGATTATTGTAGATCGTCTTGTCATAAAAGAGGGTATTGAAAAGCGTCTTGCCGATTCACTGGAAAATGTGCTAAAGCTGGCAGATGGCCTTGCTTTTGTGGATGTTGTGGATGGAACACCAATGACGTTTAGCCAAAACTTTTCCTGCCCTGACTGCGGCATAAGCATCGATGAGATTGAGCCGCGAAGCTTTTCATTTAATAATCCATTTGGTGCGTGTCCGACTTGCTTTGGACTTGGCTATAAGATGGAGTTTGATGAACAACTTATGATTCCAGATCAGTCGCTTAGCATTGATCAGGGGGCAATTATTGTGCCTGGATGGCAGTCATGTACCGATGAAGGCAGTTTTACAAGAGCGATTTTAAATGCACTTGCAGAGGAGTTTCATTTCACGCTAGACGTGCCATTTGAGTCGTACAGCAAAGAAATTCATGATATTTTGATACATGGAACTAATAAGAGTGTAAAGGTGCGCTACAAGGGACAGCGCGGGGAAGGCGTGTATGATATTGTATTTGAGGGCTTAATTAAAAATGTAGAGCGCCGTTACCGTGAGACAGGTTCGGAAACAATCAAAGCAGAGTACGAAACATTTATGCGCATCACACCATGCTCTACATGTAAGGGCATGCGTCTGAAAAGAGAATCACTTGCCGTGACAGTGGCAGACAAAAATATTTATGAGGTGACAAATCTTTCTATTCGTGATCTCGCATCATTTTTATCTAATTTGACGCTTACCACGACGCAGCAGCTGATAGGTGAGCAGATTTTAAAGGAAATTCGAGCACGCGTACAGTTTTTGATTGATGTAGGTCTTGATTATCTTTGTCTGTCACGTGCAACTGGTACGCTTTCAGGCGGTGAGGCACAGCGTATTCGTCTGGCAACACAGATTGGCTCTGGTCTTGTCGGTGTGGCTTATATTTTAGATGAGCCAAGCATTGGTCTGCATCAAAGAGATAATGACAAGCTGCTTGGCACATTAAAGCATCTTCGTGATCTTGGCAATTCTGTTATTGTCGTTGAACATGATGAGGATACAATGCGTGCTGCCGATTATGTAGTTGATATTGGACCTGGTGCAGGTGAACATGGCGGTCAGGTTGTTGCAGCAGGCACGGCAGAAGAACTTATGAAAAATCCGGCATCCATAACTGGAAAATATTTGAGTGGTGAGCTTAAGATTCCAGTTCCAAATACAAGAAGAGAACCGCAGGGCTGGCTGACTGTAGTGGGAGCAAAGGAAAATAATTTAAAGAATATCACAGTGAATTTTCCTAAGGGAGTCTTTACATGCGTAACTGGTGTATCTGGTTCTGGCAAGAGCAGCCTTGTCAATTCGATTTTGTATCAGGCGCTTGCAAAGCAGCTAAACCGTGCGAGAACCATTCCAGGTGCATATAAAGAGATTAAGGGCATAGAGCAGTTTGATAAGGTAATAAATATAGATCAAAGCCCGATTGGCCGCACACCGCGTTCTAATCCGGCAACGTACACTGGCGTGTTTGATATGATCCGTGATCTTTTTGCTTCAACAGTTGACGCAAAGACGAGAGGCTATAATAAGGGTCGTTTTAGCTTTAATGTAAAGGGCGGACGCTGTGAGGCATGTTCCGGTGATGGTATCGTAAAGATTGAGATGCACTTTTTGCCTGATGTGTATGTGCCATGTGAGGTCTGCAAGGGAAAACGCTATAACAGAGAAACGCTGGAAGTAAAATATAAGGGAAAGAGTATTTATGATGTGCTTAATATGACTGTAGAAGAGGCGCTTACATTTTTTGAAAATGTTCCGTCTATTTACCGCAAAATTGAGACATTGTATCAGGTAGGTCTTTCATATATACGATTAGGTCAGCCATCCACAACGCTTTCAGGTGGCGAGGCACAACGTATTAAGCTGGCAACTGAGTTAAGCCGAAAGAGTACAGGAAAGACAATCTATATTTTAGATGAGCCGACGACAGGACTTCATTTTGCAGATGTTCACAAGCTTACAGAAATGCTGCAGAAGCTTGTAGAAAACGGCAATACGGTAATTGTAATCGAGCACAACTTAGACGTAATAAAGACAGCTGATTATATCATTGATATGGGACCAGAAGGCGGAGACGGCGGAGGAACAGTAGTAGCGCAGGGAACGCCGGAAGAAGTGGCAGAGTGCCCGCAGTCCTACACGGGATACTATGTAAAACGTGTTATAGCTCACGCATGAACATATCCCACACTTGCAATCTTTACACAGGTATGATAGACTAGATTGAATTAGTAACTAATAAAGTATAATCAGAAAGCTATATGAAAGGGTAAGGTAATGCGATTGAATAAGAAGAGTCTCCTTCTTGGCATGATCGTTTTGTTACTTTCCTGTATAGTTGGAAGCAGTGCAAAAAACAGCTCATTTCTTGAAAATGTACAGGCTTCTATGGTACAGGAAAATGACAGCGATCAGTCACAGGATCAGCCGGAGATTGGCGTATCAGCCTTAGGTTACTGTGTGATGAATGCAGATACGGGTGAAATTGTTTTGCAAAAAAATGCCGACGAAAAGCTTCATCCGGCAAGCATTACAAAGATTATGACGCTGCTTGTGACGGTGGAACAATGTAAGAACCTTGATTCTGTAACAACTGTGTCAGAAAATGCACTGAATCAGATAGCACCGCTTAGTTCAACACTTCATCCGATGCCAAAGCCGGGAGAGCAATTTACAATCAGGGATCTTTTATATGGTCTTACGATGTGCTCAGGCAATGAGTGTGCGAATATCTTAGCGGAAGCAGTTTGCGGTGATATCGACAGCTTTGTTGAACTGATGAATGAGAGAGCAAAAGAAGCCGGTGCAAAAAACACTCACTTTTCAAACCCTCACGGACTTGATGCTGATGATCACTTAACAACAGCCTATGATATGGCGCTTATTATGAAGGCAGCACTAAAAAATCCGGCGGCAAAGGAAATTCTTTCTGCGAAAACATACACTATTCCTGAAACAGCGTATACATCAGAAAGAAATATGACAAGCGGTCATAAGATGGTTTCAGGTGAGTTTGAATGTGAGGGTGTTTATGCCGGAAAGCCGGGCTATACACGTCTTGCCCAGTCCACGCTTGTGACAGCTGCAAAGCGAGACGATGTTAATCTTATAGCAGTTGTTATGAAATCAGACTCAGGCATAAGCTATGAGGATACAAGTCTTTTGCTTGACAATGCCTATGCAAAGATTAATGACTGGGGTGTGACTGGAGGCTTTAATGTGTATCATCCGCGTGTGACACAGATTGATGATGCTGGATTTACCGTGACATGGGATGTCGGACTTGATGCTGTGAGAGCTGAGTTTCCTGTCTGGATTGAGTATGACAGCACAGATGTGCTGACAAAGGGATCTTTGGAGGTGACATCTGACACAATCTCCTATCATGTAAGTCTTTCAGACCATGGTGGAAAAAACGGTGTGTATACAGTACAGGCTTATGTGTATAATGCGTCAGGAGACTCAAAGGTCTGCTCGATTAAAGTATTAGCAGGAGTAGGAGAACAAAAAGGATTTGTAAACTGGAATGGCTCCACATATTATGTGCATGAAAATGGTGCACTTGGCTTGCAGTGGCAGGAGCTTGAAGAGGGTTGCTATTATTTTGATTATACGACAGCGCAGATGGTTACAGGCTGGGTGGGCAGCGATACGAAATTTTATCTTGACCCAGATGGAAAGCTGCACACAGGCTGGCTTGAGCTTGATGGAAAGCAATATTATTTTTATCAGGCCGGCGATATGGCAACTGGAAAGATGACCATTGGAAATGGTGAATATTATTTTGACGAAAATGGTGTTTTGCAGTCAGGTTTTGCGATTCCGCAGGCGCCATCATTATATGAATGATACCAGGGTCAAAAGCTCCAAAAACCGTTCGTGCTTGCACGATTAGGTTTTTGAGCTTGGGACCCGCAAAAACATGAGGATGCAGCGATTTTCAAGGAAAATCAGCGAATCCGAATGTTTTTAGAATTGCGAAAGTTGCATAGCAACGGAGCAATTCGTGGATATCAGTTGGGGCAAAATACCTTTTGACCACAGCATCATATTAATAGAACATGAATAGAAGAGGAATAACGTTATGAAGTGGAAGAAATTTACGATTCAGACAACAACAGCAGCAGAGGATTTCATCAGTGAGAAGCTAAGTGAGATTGGCATTGAGGGAATCGAGATTGAAGATAAGGTTGAGCTGACAGCAAATGATACAAAGGGCATGTTTATTGATGTACTGCCAGATTTAGGACCAGATGACGGAGAGGCGCTTGTAAGCTTTTATCTTGATGATACGTATGATGTGCCTAAGACGCTTGCTGCCGTAAAGATGGCACTTGAGGAGGTTGCCTCTTTTGTAAATGCAGGATCATGCGAGATCACGGCATCTGAGACAGAGGACAAGGATTGGATGAATAACTGGAAGCAGTATTTTAAGCCATTCGTTGTTGATGATCTTTTAATTAAGCCAACATGGGAAGAAATTCCTGAGGGAATGGAAGGAAAGAAGCTGATTCAGATTGATCCTGGTATGGCATTTGGTACAGGAAAGCACGAGACTACTCAGCTTTGTATTGCAGGAATCCGCAAATATGTAAAGCCGGGTGATAATGTTCTTGATGTTGGAACAGGAAGCGGTATTTTGTCAATTTGTGCGCTGTTAAGCGGTGCCAGTCATGTAGTGGGAACAGATCTTGATGAGAATGCTATTGATGCTGCACATGAGAATGCACAGGTTAATGGCATTACGTCAGAGCAGTATAAGGTTCTGATTGGAAACTTAATTGATGATCAGGCAATCAAGGATGAGGTTGGCTATGAAGCATATGATGTTGTCGTTGCCAATATTCTGGCAGATGTTATTATCGCGCTGCAGGAAGTTGTCGCAGTTCATGTAAAGCATGGCGGTATCTTTATCACATCTGGAATCATTGATATGAAGGAGCAGGCTGTCATGGATGCATTTGCAAAAAATCCAGAGTTTGAAGTGATTGATGTGCTGCATCAAGGCGAGTGGGTTTCAATTGTAACTAGAAGGAAGTAAATATATGTATCATTTTTTTATAAAGCCAGAGCAGGCAGCTGCACACGAGGTAGCAATCATTGGAAGTGATGTAAATCACATCAAAAATGTGCTTAGAATGAAGATTGGTGAACAGATTTGCGTTAACGATGGCAGTCATGAATATCTTTGCAGCATTGCACAGCTTGATGCAGAAGAAGTGACAGCAAAAATCGAGCAGGTCAGTGAAACTACAAGTGAGCTGCCTTCAAGAATAGTATTGTTTCAGGGATTGCCAAAGGCCGATAAGATGGAGACAATTATTCAAAAGTGTGTGGAGCTTGGCGTGCATGAGATTGTTCCGGTACAGATGAAGCGCTGTGTAGTCAAGCTTGATTGCAAAAAGGAAGAAGCAAAGAGAAAACGCTGGCAGGCGATTTCAGAGAGTGCAGCAAAGCAGGCTGGACGCGGACTTATTCCTGATATCCATCCTCTTATGACATATAAAGAGGCGCTTTTGTATGCTTCTGATAAGGAACATATTCTTGTCCCATTTGAGCATGCAGAAAATATGCAGGCGACGCGCGATGCGCTTAGTGCAGTAAAACCGGGCGAGCAGGTAGCAATCTTTATAGGACCAGAGGGCGGCTTTGAGGACGAGGAGATTGCACAGGCAGAAAATTGCGGTGCACAGGCAATTACGCTTGGAAGAAGAATTTTGAGGACGGAAACAGCTGGAATGGCAGTGCTTGCCATGCTTGGATACGTATTGGAGGAATAAAAAATGGAAGCATATCTGGATAATTCAGCAACGACCCGTGTGGATGCACAGGTGCAGGAGCTGATGAAAAAATTGATGGATGTCGATTTTGGAAATCCATCATCACGTCATCAAAAGGGTGTTGTGGCAGAGGGATATATCAAGGAAGCAAGACAGAAAATTGCTGCTACTTTAAAGGTTGATCCAAAGGAGCTTATCATTACCTCTGGCGGTACGGAGTCCAACAATATGGCCCTTATTGGAACGGCACTTGCTGCAAAGAGAAAGGGAAACCATATCATTACAACAGCAGTCGAGCATCCAAGTGTCAAGGCAACGGCTTCTTTTTTGGAGGAGCAGGGCTTTCGCATCACATTTCTTTCAGTTGACAGCAGAGGACAGATCTCTTTAGAAGATTTAAAGGAAGCACTTACACCTGATACCATTCTTGTATCAATCATGTATGTAAATAATGAGATTGGAACAATTCAGCCTGTAGAGGAAGCTGCAAAGCTGGTTCATGCGACTGTTCCAGGTGCTGTATTTCATGTGGATGCCATTCAGGCATATGGCAAGGTGATGATTCGTCCAAAGCAGCAGGGAATTGATCTTTTGTCTGTCAGCTCACATAAATTCCATGGTCCAAAGGGAGCAGGCTTTTTATATTGCAGCAGCAAGGTTAATCTTCATCCAATCATATTTGGAGGCGGTCAGCAGTCTGGTATGCGTTCAGGAACTGAAAATGTACCTGGTGCAGCAGGTATGGGACTGGCAGCGCAGCTTGCCTACCAGAACTTTGAGCAGAAGAAAGCACATTTAAATGAGCTTCGTCGCTATTTTTTGGAGGGCATTCATAAGCTGGATGACGTTTCAATAAACGGTTGGGATGAGACGGCAGATGGAGAGGAATGTATAGATAAGAGAGCACCGCATATTGTAAGCGTAAGCTTCGTAGGTGTAAGAAGCGAGGTGCTTTTAAATGCACTCAGTGACCGTGGCATTTATGTGTCATCTGGAAGTGCATGCTCATCTAACCATCCGGCACTTTCAAGTACTCTGCAGGCAATTGGGCTAGATAAAAAGCTTATTGAGGGAACGCTTCGTTTTTCCTTCTGTGAGAATACGACAAAGGAAGAGCTTGATCAGGCACTGAAGGCATTGCAGGAACTTCTTCCGATGCTTCGCCGCTACACAAGACGATAGAATGATACCAGGGTCAAAAGCTCCAAAAGCCGTTCGTGCTTGCACGATAAGGTTTTGGAGCTTGGGACCCGCAAAAACATGAGGATGCAGCGATTTGATTTAACAGCTCATTCTAGCACAGTCATTCAGAATAAAAAATGCTTGCATGTTTTTTCTGAATATTGTGCTAGAAAGGAGCGCCGACGCATAAGCAAAACAGCTGCAAAGCAGCGATTAAGCCCGATAGGGCGGTTTTGCGCATGATAGGCGCGGGTGAGCTGTTTCTTACTAAACTCAGCGAATCCGAATGTTTTTAGAATTGCGAGAGTTGCGTAGCAACGGAGCAATTCGTAGGTATCTATTAACATAAACACATTAGATAGAATTGTGAGGAACAACATGAAATATCATGCATTTTTGATAAAGTATGCCGAGATTGGCATTAAGGGAAAAAACCGTTATTTGTTTGAGGATGCGCTTGTGAAGCATATCCGTCTTGCAATGGAGCGTGTTGAGGGTGAGTTTGAAGTAAAGAAGGAGTCTGGACGTATTTACGTGCAGGCACTTAGCGATTATGATTATGATGAGGCAGTAGATGCGTTAAAGCATGTATTTGGAATCGTGTGGATCTGTCCTGTTGTACAGCTTAAAGATGAAGGATATGATAAATTGGCAGAGCAGGTTGTGGAATATATGGGAAATGTATATCCGCAGGGTGATTATACATTTAAGGTACACAGCCGCCGTGCAAGAAAGAATTATCCAAAGGATTCTCAGCAATTAAATGCAGATCTTGGTGAGGCTATCTTAAACGCATACGAAAACGCGCGTGTAGATGTTCACAATCCGCAGGTTTTATTGTCTGTTGAGGTTCGTGACACTTGCATCAACGTATATTCTGTATCTATTCCGGGTGCAGGCGGAATGCCTGTTGGAACGGCTGGAAAGGCAATGCTTTTATTGTCTGGTGGAATTGATTCACCAGTTGCAGGCTATATGATTGCAAAAAGAGGCGTTACGATTGAGGCTGTTTATTTCCATGCACCGCCGTATACTAGTGAGCGTGCAAAGCAAAAGGTTGTAGATCTGGCAAAGCTTGTGTCTAAATATGCAACACCGATCAAGCTTCATGTCATCAATTTTACTGATATTCAGCTTTATATTTACGATGCCTGCCCGCATGATGAGCTTACTATTATTATGCGCCGCTATATGATGCGTATCGCTGAGCGCATTGCCATCAAGGATGGCTGCCATGGCTTAATTACTGGAGAGAGCATTGGTCAGGTAGCATCACAGACTATGCAGAGCTTAATGGCAACAAATGAGGTATGCACACTTCCTGTATATCGTCCGGTAATCGGTTTTGACAAGCAGGAGATTGTTGATGTAGCAGAAAAGATTGATACCTTTGAAACATCTATTCAGCCGTATGAGGACTGCTGTACAATTTTTGTTGCAAAGCATCCTGTTACAAAGCCAAATGTAAAGGTAATCAGAAGTTCCGAAAAGAAGCTTGAGGAAAAGATTGATGCGATGGTAGAAGAGGCAGTTAATAGCGCAGAGATTATCTGGTGTAAGGCTTAATATTACAGTTCACAGGACGTGTGAACTGTAGCAAAAAAATAGGGCATCACGAATGTGATGCCCCGATTGGTCAGATAAAACGATCTCTGAAAGTTAAGTTAAAAAAATTACTGGATGATGTATGGTTCCAGAACCTTCATAACAGTATCAAGATTCTTTTCTTCATGAATGTTTAAATCGATTGGCTTGGAAAGATCCAGAGAAAAGATACCCATAATGGACTTTGCGTCGATAACGTATCTTCCGGAAACCAGGTCAAAATCAGAATCAAACTTGGTCAGGTCATTTACAAAAGACTTAACCTTATCGATAGAATTTAAAGAAATTTTTACTGTAACCATGATAATACCCTCCTGTGAAGATGATGTTTGTGAGTTTTTATGTTTGCTTTTTGCGGAATTATCTGTTTTTTAATTTTAGATATACCGAAAAAAACGAACATTCATCTTTAAGTTTATAGTACTTGTTTTGAGTAGAAAAGTCAAGGGAAAGTTAGAGAAAGGAAAATGAAAACATGGGAAGACGGGCAGCATTTCACACATTAGGCTGCAAGGTTAATGCATATGAGACGGAAGCAATGGAGGAGCTTTTGCAGACGGCAGGCTACGATATTGTTCCATTTACAGAGCAAGCAGATGTTTATGTTGTTAATACCTGCTCAGTTACAAATATGGCGGAGCGAAAATCAAGACAGATGCTGCACCGCGCAAAAAAATTAAATCCAGAGGCTGTTGTGGTGGCGACAGGCTGCTATGTGCAGGTAAGTGAAGAAGAAGCCAGAGCAGATGCTGCTGTCGATCTTGTTCTTGGAAATAACCAGAAGCGTCAGATTGTTACGGCATTAGATGCTTATTTTGAAGGAAGAACATTTGATGATGTGCTGGCAGATGTAGAGAAGGAGCAGTATGAGGAGCTTGAAGTCAGCACAGTATTAGAGCACACAAGAGCATTTGTAAAAGTTCAGGATGGATGTAATCAGTTCTGCAGTTACTGTATTATTCCATATGCCAGAGGACGTGTGCGAAGCCGTCGTATGGAAAACGTTATAGCTGAGATTAAAAGACTTGCAGAAGCCGGTATCCAGGAGGTTGTGCTGACTGGTATTCATCTAAGCTCTTATGGAAGGGAAATTGATGGGGAAAGTCATTTAATCGAGCTTATTGAAGCCATTCATCCAATTGATGGCATAAGCAGAATACGTCTTGGATCACTTGAACCGCGTATTATTACAGAGGAATTTGTCGGCCGCTTAAAAAAGCTGCATAAAGTATGTCCTCATTTTCATTTGTCTCTGCAAAGCGGATGTGAGGAAACCTTAAAGCGTATGAATAGACATTACACGCCAGAAGAATACTATGAAAAGTGTAAACTTCTTCGAGCTGCTTTTGAAAATCCAGCAATCACAACAGATGTGATTGTAGGATTTCCGGGAGAGACGGATGAAGAATTTGATAAGACACGTCAGTTTCTTGAGAAAGTGCATTTTTATGAGATGCATATTTTCCGCTATTCCAGAAGAAAAGGAACAAGAGCTGACAAGATGGAAAATCAGATCCCAGAAGAGACAAAGGCGCAGCGAAGCGGTATACTTTCGTCACTTGAGTCACAGATGACAAAAGAGTTTAGAACAAAGTGGACAGGAGCGTGCGTCAAAGTTTTATTGGAGGAGCGTCAGGAAATTAATGGTGTCTCCTACATGGTCGGCCATACGCCAGAGTACATAAAATGTGCGGTAGAGACGGATGCGCCAGACAATACGATCATCGATGCAATAATCGAAGGTGAATTGACTGCGGATGTGATGAAGGCAAGACAGGGGTGAATGACAGTTTATGGGATGCCCTGCTGATTCGTAAAATCTTCATGCAAGCATGAGATTTATACGAATCTAACAGGACGCCTGAACTGGCAAAAAAAATACTTGCCGAATTAGACGAAATGTATTACAATATTATTGTTTAGCAGGTTTTGGACTGTAGGAAGGGCGTGAATCAATGGCAGATTTAAAAAATACTCAATTTATTGACATCAACCAGACGAAGCGAATTTCTGTATCAGAAGTAATTCTGAGAGTATATCAGGCGCTCGTAGAGAGGGGATACAATCCGGTCAACCAGATTGTCGGATATATTATGTCCGGTGATCCGACCTATATCACAAGCCACAATAATGCCAGAAGCCTCATCATGAAGGTTGAGCGAGATGAAATTCTCGAAGAACTGATGAGAAACTACGTAGAAACATGCATTGAAAGAAAAGGCAGAGAGAAAAAGTGAGATTATTAGGACTCGACTATGGTTCCAAGACAGTGGGAGTGGCGGTTACTGATCCGTTGGGTTACACTGCTCAGCCGTTAGAAACCATTACAAGAAAAGAGGAGAATAAATTGCGGCGTACACTTGCGCGCATTGAACAGCTGGTAGGAGAATACCAGATCGAAAAGATCGTTTTGGGTTATCCAGTCAATATGGACGGATCAGCAGGAGAGCGTGCAGAGCTTGCGCTTGCGTTTAAAGCAATGCTAGAGCGTAGAACCAAACTTGAGGTGATTATGCAGGATGAGAGGCTGACAACAGTGGCAGCTGATGAAATTCTGCAGGAGTGCGGTATGCCTAGGGAAAAACGAAAAACCGTGATCGATCAGGTAGCAGCAGGGCTTATTTTGCAGGACTTTATGGAAAACACAAAGAAGGGCAGTAAACTTGCTGATAGCGAATCGGACACAGAAGAAAAAAATAATAATAAAAACCTGGAAGTTATGAATAGCACAGCAGACTAGGAAAAAGAAAAGACTGGAGAAGGCGAATGGAAGATAAGATCATTTTGACAGCAGATGATGGAACAGAGGTAACGTTTTATGTGATTGAGGAAACAAGACTCGGTGCAAGCAATTATCTGCTGGTGGCAGATTCGGATGATGAGGATGCAGAGTGTCTGATTTTAAAGGACACATCACGTGATGAGGATCCGGAGGCCGTGTATGAGCTCGTTGAAGATGAGACCGAGCTTGACGCTGTTTCGAAAGTATTTGAAGAACTCCTTTCTGATGAGGATATTACCATTGAGTGATGCACAGAAAATGTAAGTGCGCTATGGCAATAAAGTGAATGAAGACTCCAATCAGTTAATTGGATGAAACATTGGACAGAGAAGTTACGACAGAAAAAAGAGCTGTTTCATAAATGAACAGGAAAAAGGAGGTAAGATTTGAGTACAGTTGAAACAAGTGTCAAGGTCATACCATTAGGAGGTCTTGAGCAAATCGGAATGAATATGACGGTGTTTGAGTATGGAGAAAGCATCATCGTTGTAGACTGCGGTATGTCATTCCCGGGGGATGAGATGCTCGGTATTGATATGGTCATTCCAGATATCACGTATCTAAAACAAAACATTCACAAGGTAAAGGGCGTATTTATTACGCATGGTCACGAGGATCATATCGGTGCATTGCCGTTTTTCTTTAAAGAAATCAATGTTCCGCTTTACGGAACAAAGCTGACTCTTGGAATTATCGAGGGAAAGCTTGAGGAGCACGGCATTACAAAGAGTGTAAAGAGAAAGGTAGTAAAGTATGGCCAGACAATCTCAGCAGGTGATTTTAAAGTAGAGTTTATCCGCACAAATCACAGTATTGTTGATGCAGCAGCACTTGCCATTACTTCTCCGGCAGGAACCATTATTCATACTGGAGACTTTAAGATCGACTATACACCTGTATTTGGTGATATGGCAGACTTACAGCGCTTTGCAGAGCTTGGAAAGAAGGGCGTACTGGCACTTCTTTGCGATAGTACTAATGCACTGCGTCCGGGCTTTACAGCATCTGAGCGTACAGTGGGCCATACATTCGATACAATTTTCTCTGAGCACAGAAACCAGAGAATCATCGTTGCAACATTCGCATCTAATGTAGACCGTGTGCAGCAGATCATCAATACTGCCTACAAATATGACCGCAAGGTTGTTGTAGAAGGACGAAGCATGGTTAACATCATTGGAAAGGCAAGCGAGCTTGGCTATATTAATATTCCAGAAGGCACTTTAATTGATATTGAGCTGCTTCGCAATTACCCACCGGAGAAGACCGTTATTATCACAACAGGAAGCCAGGGCGAGTCTATGGCAGCACTGTCTCGTATGGCAGCAGCCATTCACAGAAAGGTCAGCATCTGCCCAGGTGATCTTGTCGTATTTTCCTCAAATCCGATTCCTGGAAATGAGAAATCTGTATCAAAGGTAATCAATGAATTATGCGTTTTAGGCGCAGAGGTTATTTATCAGGATACGCACGTATCTGGTCACGCATGTCAAGAGGAGATCAAGCTGATGTACTCACTTGTTCGCCCGAAGTATTCAATTCCTGTTCATGGTGAGTTCCGTCATAGAAAGGCACAGGCTGAGATAGCAGAATCTCTTGGAATCCCGAAGGATAATATCTTTATGATTCAGTCCGGCGATGTGCTTGAGTTAAGTGAAGAAAGTGCACTTGTTACCGGACAGGTAACGCACGGCGGTATTCTTGTGGATGGACTTGGCGTTGGTGACGTTGGAAACATAGTTCTTCGTGATCGTCAGAATTTGTCTCAGGATGGTATTATTATTGTTGTTCTGACATTGGAGCGTTACACCAACAACCTGCTTGCAGGTCCAGACATTGTATCAAGAGGATTTGTTTATATCCGTGAGTCTGAGAATCTGATGATTGAGGCACAGCAGGTCGTAGAGGATGCTGTATTTGATTGTCTGGATCACAAGATTTCTGATTGGTCAAAGATCAAAAATGAGATTCGCGACAGCTTAAGCAACTACCTGTGGAAGAAGATGAAGCGCAGTCCGATGATTCTTCCGATCATCATGGAAGTGGAGTAAGTGAATGTTTGATTTTGAGCGGGCAACCGATTATATTCGCTCCCTGGAATTACCAGGGAGCGCTCTGAGTGAAGAAATTCAAAAAGATGCGCTGGCAGGAGACGTGCCGATTATTCGGCCGGAGACTGCCAGTTTTCTGCTGTTTTTAATTAGTTTGAAAAAGCCGCTTTCTATTCTTGAAGTTGGGACAGCAGTGGGCTATTCGGCGATTCGCATGAGCGAGGTGATGCCAGCTGGTGCAACGATTACAACGATTGAGAAATATCCGCCGCGAATTGAGGAGGCAAAAAGAAATTTTGCAAGAGCACCGCGAGGCTGCGACATCACGCTTCTTGAGGGAGATGCAGCTGATATATTAAAGACGCTGGACAAACCGTATGACCTGATTTTTATGGATGCGGCGAAGGGACAGTATATTCATTTCCTTCCGGACGTACTAAGACTTTTAGCTCCGGACGGACTTTTATTTTCAGATAATGTACTTCAGGACGGAGATGTTTTGGAGTCAAGATTCGCGGTGACGAGACGCAACCGCACGATTCACAGCAGAATGCGAGAATACCTGACGATGCTGACACATACGCCAGAGCTTACCACATCGGTTATTCCGATTGGAGACGGCGTCTCACTGACAATGAAGAAAAACACGGAGGAAATGTAATATGGCAGCGAGAAAAAAGCCAGAGCTTTTGATCCCGGCAAGCAGTCTTGACGTATTAAAGACTGCCGTTACCTATGGAGCAGATGCAGTGTATATCGGCGGTGAGGCATTTGGTCTTAGGGCAAAGGCAAAAAATTTCAGCAAAGAGGATATGGCAGAGGGAATCGCCTTTGCGCATGCACATGACGTAAAGGTTTATGTGACAGCTAATATTTTAGCTCATAATGATGACCTTGACGGTGTGCGAGCTTATTTTCGCGAATTAAAGACTATTGGACCAGATGCACTTATCATTTCTGATCCGGGCGTTTTTATGATTGCAAAGAGTGAGCTTCCAGAGATGGAGCTTCATATCAGTACCCAGGCTAACAATTGCAATTATGGAACATTTAATTTCTGGCATCAGCTTGGCGCAAAGCGTGTTGTTTCCGCAAGAGAGCTTTCTCTTTATGAATTAAAGCAGATTCGTGCGCATATCCCAGACGATCTTGAGATCGAGACGTTTGTTCATGGTGCGATGTGTATTTCTTACTCAGGACGCTGTCTTTTAAGCAATTATATGGTAGGACGCGATGCCAATCAGGGTGCATGCACACATCCGTGTCGCTGGAAATATTCTATCGTGGAGGAGACACGTCCGGGCGAATATTATCCTGTTTACGAGAATGAGAGAGGAACATACATCTTTAATTCAAAGGATCTTTGCATGATCGAACACATTCCGGATTTGGCAGAAAGCGGTATCGACAGTTTAAAGGTAGAGGGACGCATGAAGACTGCTCTTTATGTGGCAACTGTAGCGCGCACTTATCGAAAAGCACTTGACGATTATTTTGAGGATCCGAAGAAATATGAAGCAAACATGGAATGGTACAAGGAAGAAATTGGAAAGTGCACATACCGTGAGTTCACGACAGGATTTTTCTATGGAAAGCCTTCTAGTGATGCGCAGATTTACAACAGCAATACCTATGTTAAGAATTACACATATCTGGGAACAGTAGAGTCTATTGACAAGAATGGACGAAGTGTATTTGAACAGAAGAATAAATTTACTGTTGGCGAGACGATTGAGCGCATGAAGCCGGATGGAACTAATGTTTCTCTTAAGGTAATCGGAATTTTTGATGAGGATGGAAATGCGCAGGAGAGCGCACCTCATCCAAAGCAGATGCTTCATGTTGTATTTGATGGCGAGACAGAGCCGCAGGATATTCTGCGAAGACAAGAGCCAGACGAAAAACAGTGATGGAAGGGCATAAAAATGGATATAACGAAAATACCGCAGTATGAGCTGCTTGAACATCATTATGTCAGGGAGCTTGAAAGTGAGGGATATCTGATGCGCCACAAAAAGACAGGCGCACGTGTCTTTATACTGGAAAATGATGACAATAATAAAGTATTTAACATTGCATTTAGAACTGTTCCGACAGATAGCACAGGTGTGGCTCATATTATTGAGCACACTGTGCTTTGCGGATCTGACCGCTACCCGGTCAAGGATCCGTTTGTTGAGCTGGCAAAGGGATCTTTAAATACATTTTTAAATGCAATGACATATTCAGATAAGACAATGTATCCTCTTGCAAGCACAAATGATAAGGATTTCTTTAATTTGATGTCTGTCTATATGGACGGTGTCTTTCATCCAAATATCACAAAAGAGAGAAAGATTTTCGAGCAGGAGGGCTGGCACTATGAGATGGACAGTCCGGATGGTGAGCTGACATACAATGGTGTTGTGTATAATGAGATGAAGGGCGCCTTCTCAAGTGCAGACGAGATTCTTGGCCGTCAGGTGAAGGCTGCACTTTATCCTGACACGACATATGCATATGAGTCAGGCGGAGATCCAGAATTTATCACAGATCTGACATATGAGTCATATCTGGAGTTTTATCATACTTATTATCATCCTTCAAACAGCTATATTTATCTGTATGGTGATCTTGATATGGAAAAAGCACTCAATTGGATGGATCATGAGTACTTAAGTCATTACGAGAAAAAAGAGATTGACTCAGCAGTTACACTTCAAAAGCCGTTCAACAAGATGAAGGAGATTTCGCTGTGTTATGCAGCTTCTGAGGATGACGATGAGGGTACTTATTTTACATGGTCAAAGGTTGTGTCAAATGCACTTGATCTTGAAAAGTATCTTGCATTTCAGGTTTTAGAGTATGTTCTTCTTGATGCACCTGGTGCGCCTCTTAAACAGGCACTTCTTGATGCTGGAATCGGTGTAGATATTTATGGAGGCTTCGAGGATGGTATTTTGCAGCCATCATTTGAGGTTACTACAAAAGGTGCCAGACAAGAGCAAAGAGAAGTCTTTGTGGAGACAATTGAGGCAACGTTAAGAAAGCTTGCAGAGGAAGGCTTACAGAAGCGTTCACTTCTTGCTGGTTTAAACAGCTTACAGTTTCGCTTAAAAGAAGGCGATTTTGGCCGTTGGCCGAAAGGTCTTATGTATGGACTAGATCTTTTTGACAGCTGGCTTTATGATGACAATGCTGCATTTTTGCTTTTAGAGACGCAGGATGCGATGGATGAACTCTACAAAAAGGCAGAGGGAAGCTATTTTGAGCAGCTGATAAAAGAGTGTCTGATTGACAATTCATTTGGTGTTGTGGCAATGGCTGTGCCAAAGGTTGGTCTTGATGCTGAAAATGAAGAAAAGACAGCAGAGAAGCTTCGTGTTTATAAAGATTCTCTCTCAAAAGAAGAGATTGAAGAAATTGTGCGTCACACAAAGGAGTTAAAGGAATATCAGGAAACTCCAAGCACGAAAGAAGAGCTTGAGACTATTCCTATGCTGACACGCGCAGATATTAAGCGTGATGTGCTGCCGCTTTACAATGAAGAGCGAAGCATGGATGGAGTGAAGGTATTATTTCACGAGATGTCAACAAAAAAGATCGGCTATTTGGAGCTTGTATTTGATGCTGATTTTGCAGATCTTTCAGAGCTTCCATATCTGTCTTTATTAAAACAGATTTTAGGTGTTGTGGCAGCAGGAGAATACAGCTATACAGAGCTGATGGATGAGGTTAATATTCATACGGGTGGCATTGATCCAGGCTTTGTTGTGCTGCAGCCAGAGACAGGAAGACCAACTGTGCGTTTTTCTTTCCGCATAAAGGCATTTTATCATGAGCTTGAGACAGCAGTTAACCTTACAGCTAAGATGATGTATCAGTCTGATCTTGCAAATGAGAAGCGTCTGTTAGAGATAATCGGTGAGACGCGTTCACAGCTGTATGAGCGCCTAAAGAGTGCTGGACATAATACGTCAATCAAGAGGGCATCCTCCTATCACAGTGAGTCAGGCTACTTAAATGAGATTATGACGGGTATTTCGTTCTATGAATTTTTAAATGATTTGTATGATCACTTCGAAGAACGAAAGGGTATGATAATTGAGAAGCTGCGCGCTGTCAGCCATCAACTGTTTAATAAAAGAGCGCTTCTTGTCAGCTTTACCGCAGATAAGGAAGGCTATGATGTTTTAGAAAAGGCAATGGATACGCTTATCAGGCAGATGCCAGATGAGCCTTTTGTAAAGGCAGATTGGAATATGCCGCTTGAAAAGAAAAATGAGGGCATATGCTGTGCATCACAGATTCAATTTGTGGGAAGAACAGGCAATTATAAGGATGCCGGGCTGCCATTTAGAGGATCACTTCTTGTGCTGCAAAACATCTTAAATTATGATTATCTTTGGATACGTCTGCGCGTCAAGGGCGGTGCTTATGGCTGTATGTCCGGTTTTGGACGTGATGGTGACTGTTATATGGTATCTTATCTTGATCCTAAGCTTGCCGAAACAAATGAAGTATATGATAAGCTTCCAGAATATCTTGAGCAGTTTGATCAGGATGAGAGAAGTATGGACCGATATGTTATAGGAGCAATTAGTGAGATGGATATTCCGAAAAATCCAGCAGCGCTTGGTGTGCGTGGTCTTACTGCGTATTTAAGTGGAATCACAAGAGAGCAGCTTCAAAAGGAGAGAGATGAAGTGATTGATACAGATGCCAAGGAAATTCGTGCACTTGTGCCGTATGCGAAAGCGGTACTTTCTAATAATTGCATTTGCGTAGTTGGAAATGAAAACAAGATAAAAGAAAACAGCTCACTTTTTACAACGGTACGATCATTGTAGTTTGCTACACTGGAAAGGAAATAAAATATGGAAAAACAGAAAAAATCAGGCTTTATTGCACTGGTCGGACGTCCAAACGTGGGAAAGTCCACGTTGATGAATCATCTGATTGGACAAAAGATTGCGATCACATCAAGAAAGCCTCAGACAACGAGAAATCAGATCCGCACCGTCTATACAGATGAGCGCGGTCAGGCCGTTTTTCTGGATACGCCGGGCATCCATAAGGCACAGAATCGTCTGGGCACATATATGGTAGAGGTTGCGCAGAAAACATTTTCACAGGCTGACATTGTCATGTGGCTTGTTGAGCCGACCACCTTTATCGGAAGAGGCGAACAGGAGATTGCAAAGAAGCTTCGCCAGCTCAAGTGTCCTGTCTTTTTGATCGTCAACAAGACTGATACAGTAAAGAAGGAAGCAGTGGCAGAGTGCATCAAGGCATACCGTCAAATTGCAGACTTTAATGAGGTGGTAGCCGTTTCTGCACTTAGAAGCGTCAATACAGATACACTGCTTGATACTGTATTTCGTTATCTGCCGTATGGCCCAATGTATTATGATGAGGATACTGTCACTGATCAGCCAATGCGTCAGATTGCAGCAGAGATGATTCGAGAGAAGGCACTTAGACGTCTTCAGGAAGAAATTCCGCACGGCATTGCAGTTACAATCGAGCAGATGAAAGAGCGCCCGGATGGCTCTGTGATGGATATCGAAGCATCCATTATATGTGAGCGTGAGTCTCATAAGGGAATCATTATCGGCAAGGGCGGCTCGATGCTAAAAGCAATCGGAAGTGATGCACGTCGTGACATCGAAGACATGCTTGAGATGAAGGTTAATTTAAAGTTGTTTGTCAAGGTGCGTAAGGACTGGCGCGACAGCGACCTTTACATGAAGAACTTTGGATATCACGAGGACGAGAAGTAAGCTTATAGAAAGGAAAACAAATGGATACCGTAACAGTGAACGGAATGGTTCTGTCTGCCATGCCAATAGGTGAATATGACAGGCGAATTGTGCTTTTGACAACAGATCTTGGGCGAATCAGCGCATTTGTGCGTGGGGCAAGACGGCCAAACAGTTCGCTGTTAGCTGCGGCACGTCCATTTTCCATGGGTATATTTACACTGCATGCCGGACGAGATTCGTACACAGTACAGACTGCTTCAATAAAGGAGTATTTTGAGGCAGTCAGCTCTGACGTGACTAAGATGGCATATGGCTGCTATTTCCTTGAGGCAGCAGGTTTTGCCTCAGAGGAAAATGATGATGGAAGAGAATTGCTGAATCTTCTTTATTTCTCATTAAAGGCATTGGAGAATCAGGCTATTCCAGATGAGCTTGTGCGTCTTGTTTATGAGCTTCGTCTGTTTTTAGTGATGGGTGTTTATCCGCAGGTATTTGAGTGCAGTGTATGTAAAAGCAAACTCACAAAAGGCTGGCTGTCTGTCGAGCGGGGAAATTGTGTCTGTGAAGAATGTGCAAAAAGAAAAAATGAGGCACATACATCGGCGCGTCTTTATCTGGATGAATCAGCTATGTATACGCTTCAGTATATTCTGACGGCTCCAATCGGCAGACTTTACACATTCTGTCTTGAAGAGCCAGTTAAGCGTACACTTTATGATCTGACAGTGAAATGGCGCAGACGATACTTTTCAAGAGAGTTTAAATCATTGCAGGTTCTTGAGGAGATGGTGCACTTTATGGGCACTTTGTAAGCCATTTTGCCTGCTTTTTATGTGATTAGAGCAGATTGCTGACACATTTGTAAAGAAATGTTAAAGAAATAGGAAGATTTTATACTTGAAATATTCGCCAAGATACCATAGAATGTATAAAAGATAAGTCTCTGCCGAAAAGAGGCAGTAATGAGAGGAAAGAAAAGTATGAGAAACAGGATGATACGGATAAAAATAGCCAGTCTTATGGCAGGGCTTGTGGCGGCGGTCAGTTTAGAAGGCTGTGGATTGTTTACGAAGTCATATGACTTCACAGAAGCCGAAAACAGCATTTACGTGGAAGACAATGCTACAATCCGTGCTGCCATGATTTCTGACTTTGATAAGGATTACTACAGTATCGACGAGCTTGCAGGTGTGGCACAGCAGGAGGCGCTGTCTTTCAACAAAAATGTGTATGACTGCTCCTATTATAGCTATGATCAGATGACAAAGGAAGAAAAAGAAAGTATTCTTCTTCCAGTGTGCTACGAAAAGGCAGTAGTGAAGGACAAAAAAGCAAGCGTCGTATTTACGTATGCAAATGGTGATACCTATACAGGCTTTAATTCTGCTGAGATTCAAAATGCCGGTGGAAGCAAGCTTTACACATCACAGCTTGGCAGCAGTACCATGGCACTTAGCGGCGATTTTGTCACAAGCGATGGTCAAAAGCATATCAGCAGTGAAGATTTGATGAAAAAGACAGATTATTGTCTTGTGTACGCAGATTACCCTGTAACTGTATTTGGTGAGCATGATATTGCATATGTTTCCCCAAATGTTACAGTTCTGGCATCAAACTGTGCCCAGATCACTGGCAATGACGGTGGGTATATCATTTTCAAGTAGTCACAGTGAGCAAAGCGCAATCTTTCGTTTTGCGAACAGTAACTTTATAAAACATTTTTGGAGGAAGAACGATTATGGAAAAGACATTAGAGAAAATTGTAGCTCTTGCAAAGTCCAGAGGCTTTGTATATCCAGGATCTGAGATTTACGGCGGTCTGGCAAATACATGGGATTATGGTAATCTCGGTGTTGAACTTAAGAATAATGTAAAAAAGGCATGGTGGCAGAAGTTTGTTACTGGCAATCCTTATAATGTAGGTGTAGACTGTGCAATCCTGATGAACCCACAGACATGGGTAGCATCAGGCCATCTGGGCGGTTTCTCTGATCCGTTAATGGACTGTAAGTGCTGCCATGAGCGTTTCCGTGCTGATAAGCTGATTGAGGATTACTATGCTGAGCAGGGACAGGAGCCGGAAAAGCCAATCGACGGCTGGACAACACAGGAGATGAAGGAGTTCATCGATGAGAAGAATATTTGCTGTCCGACATGCGGAAAGCATGATTTCACTGATATTCGTCAGTTTAATTTGATGTTTAAGACATTCCAGGGTGTTACTGAGGATGCAAAGAATACCGTATATCTTCGTCCGGAGACTGCACAAGGTATCTTCGTAAACTTCAAAAATGTACAGAGAACATCACGTAAGAAGCTTCCATTTGGTATTGGCCAGATCGGAAAGTCCTTCCGTAACGAGATTACACCAGGAAACTTTACATTCCGTACAAGAGAGTTCGAGCAGATGGAGTTAGAGTTCTTCTGTGAGCCAGGTACTGATCTTGAGTGGTTCCAGTATTGGCGTCAGTACTGCATCGACTGGTTAAAGAGCCTTGGCATCAAGGAAGACGAGATGCGTGCAAGAGATCATTCTCCTGAGGAGCTGAGCTTCTATTCTAAGGGAACAACTGATATCGAGTTCTTATTCCCGTTTGGATGGGGTGAGCTTTGGGGTATCGCAGACCGTACCGATTACGATTTAACTCAGCATCAGAATACATCTGGTGAGGATATGACCTACTTTGATGATGAGAAGAAGGAGCGTTACATTCCATATGTTATCGAGCCATCTCTTGGAGCTGACCGTGTAACATTGGCATTCCTTTGTGCAGCATATGACGAGGAAGAGTTAGAGGGCGGCGATGTTCGTACTGTTCTTCATTTCCATCCGGCACTGGCACCAGTAAAGATCGGTGTGCTTCCGCTTTCTAAGAAACTCAATGATGGTGCTATGAAGGTATATGAGCAGCTTATCAAAAAGTACAACTGTGAGTTTGATGACCGCGGTGCAATTGGAAAGCGTTACAGAAGACAGGATGAGATCGGAACACCGTTCTGCATCACCTATGACTTTGATTCTGAGACTGACGGCTGCGTAACTGTTCGTGATCGTGATACCATGAAGCAGGAGCGTGTTGCTATTGCAGATCTTAAGGCATACTTCGAAGAAAAGTTTGATTTCTAAATATTGTAACTAAACCCAAAGGCGGGTACCGGAGAAATCCGGCCTGTCTTTGGGCTTTTTTTATATGTGCAATATGAACGGAAGAGAAAGAAAAAAATCGGCACTTTGCCACTTTACCACAGCGCATTGTATAAATACACAAAAACACGCTAAAAAATTTATTTTATTTTTAAAAAACACATATTGACGTAATTTAATTCATGTAGTACCATATACATGTCGGCTTTTAGAGTCGGTAACAAAATCCACCCGATCGACATCATTGCATTTTACATCTCTAGGTTTCGGGTGGGCAGGTAGAGTAGAGTGAAAATCAGCATTCACTCCGATGTCCGAAAAATAGAGTTGGATATTGTAAGAGGTCGCTCCAGAGCGGCAGATTGAGAGGTCATAATGTCTTACGTAGATGAAGTGCTGCAGAAGGTTGCAGAGAAGAATCCAGGCGAGAAAGAGTTTCAGCAGGCAGTTAAGGAAGTTCTTGATTCCCTTCGTCCGGTAATTGAGGCAAATGAGGAGCAGTACCGCAAAGATGCTTTGCTTGAAAGAATGACAGAGCCAGAGCGTATTATCACATTCCGTGTACCGTGGGTAGATGACAACGGACAGGCTCATGTAAATAGAGGTTTCCGTGTACAGTTTAACAGTGCAATCGGACCGTACAAGGGTGGACTTCGTCTTCACCCATCTGTAAATCTTGGTATTATCAAGTTCCTTGGTTTTGAGCAGACCTTTAAGAACTCCCTGACAGGACTTCCAATCGGAGGCGGCAAGGGTGGTTCTGATTTCGACCCGAAGGGCAAGTCAGACCGTGAAATTATGAAATTCTGCCAGAGCTTTATGACAGAGCTGTATCGTCACATTGGCGCAGATACAGATGTACCGGCTGGTGACATTGGTGTAGGCGGAAGAGAGATTGGCTATCTGTATGGACAGTATAAGAGACTGACTGGTCTGTACGAGGGCGTTTTAACTGGTAAGGGTCTGACATACGGTGGTTCTCTTGCAAGAACAGAGGCTACTGGTTATGGTCTTGTATATATGGTTCGCGAGATGCTGTTAAATGCAGGCATGACCATGGAAGGAAAGACAGTTGCTGTTTCTGGTTCAGGAAATGTTGCAATTTACACAACTGAGAAGGCTCAGCAATACGGCATGAAGGTTGTTACATTAAGTGATTCTAATGGTTGGATTTATGATCCAAACGGCATTGATCTTGACCTTGTAAAGCAGATCAAGGAAGTTCGCCGCGGCAGAATCAAAGAGTACGCAGAGGCAAAGCCGGGTGTTGAGTATCATGAAGGCAAGGGTGTATGGAACGTTAAGTGTGATATCGCACTTCCATGCGCAACTCAGAACGAGTTAGACCTTGAGGATGCAAAGCAGTTAAAGGCAAACGGATGCTTCCTTGTAGCAGAGGGTGCAAACATGCCATCCACCAGAGAGGCAACAGACTTCTTCTTAGAGAGTGGAATGATGTTCATGCCAGGAAAGGCTGCAAACGCAGGCGGCGTTGCAACATCTGCACTTGAAATGAGCCAGAACAGCGAGAGACTTTCCTGGACATTCGAGGAAGTAGACGAGAAGCTGCACAACATCATGATCAACATCTTCAAGAAGGTAGACGAAGCAGCAAAGAAGTACGGCTACGAAGGAAACTATGTAATGGGTGCAAACATCGCAGGTTTCGAGAAGGTCGTAGAAGCTATGAACGCACAGGGTATTGTATAATCCTCCCAACATAATAAATATATTAATAAGAGCCGGGCAGTGCTGCCCGGCTCTTATTGCGTTCTCAAAATTTTCACAAATTTTTTTCACAAATGTATTGACAATACGTCCCGATAGTGCTATTTTATAATCGTTAGCACTCAGGGATGATGAGTGCTAATAGAAACAAAGGAAAAGGAAGTGAGCTTGTGGAACTAGATGACAGAAAATGGAAGATTTTTACAGCAATCATTAAAAATTATCTGGAGACTGGTGAACCGGTAGGCTCACGGACGATTTCTAAGTACACGGACTTAAACTTAAGTTCAGCCACGATTAGAAATGAGATGGCAGATCTTGAGGAGATGGGGCTTATCATTCAGCCACATACATCAGCCGGACGAATCCCGTCGGATAAGGGCTATCGCCTTTATGTGGATCATCTGATGAAGACACGTGAAAAGGAAAACAATGAGCTTCAGGAAGTTGTAGTCAAGAGAGTAGACCGGCTTGAGCTTTTGCTAAAGCAGATGGTTAAGGTTCTTGCAGCAAATACCAATTATGCGACGATGATTACAGGACCGCAGGTTGGTGCAAATAAGCTTAAGTTTTTACAGCTTTCACGAATGGAAGAAGGAAAGCTTTTAGCTGTTATCGTAGTCGAAGGAAATCTTGTGAAGAACACGATTTTAAATATCGAAAGCGACATCAGCGAGGAAGAACTTCTTAAATTAAATGTCCTCATAAACAGTGCCTTGAATGGTTTGACGATAGACCAGATTAATCTGGGAATCATTACACAGTTAAAGGAGCAGGCAGGAGATTACAGCTGCGTTGTAGGAAGTGTGCTTGAGGCGGTCGCAGAGGCGATCAAACATGAATCGGCACCGGTAATTTATACGAGCGGTGCAAATAATATATTCCGTTACCCAGAACTTTCGGATGAGAAAAATGCACAGCGTCTGATTTCCACATTTGAGGAAAAGGAAGAGCTTGCAAAGCTGCTTGAGGATAATTTAGATAAGAACTCGGAGAGCGGTTCACAGAGCAATTCGGGCATTCAGGTTTATATCGGAGAGGAGAACGGCATGCAGGACATGAAGGACTGCAGCGTAGTAACCGCAAGATATGATTTGGGTGATGGCGTTCAGGGAACTCTTGGTGTGGTAGGACCAAAGCGTATGGATTACGAAAAGGTTGTAGGCACATTGAAGAATTTAAGAGATCAGCTGGATGCAATTTATAAAAAAAATGAACCTTAGGTCAGGCCTGAGGAAAGATCCTGAAAAAACAGGAGATAGAAAGGCGGATGTATCGTGACAGACATGGAAAAAGAAACAGTTACTGATGAGATTCTTGAAGAGACTGAGCAGGAGGCTGCTGAAGATATGAGTCAGGAGCAGACAGATGCACAGGCTGCTGAGGATCAGCCGGATGACAAAGATGTGCAGACAGAAGATAAGAAGCGCTTCTTTGGCAAGAAAAAAGATAAGAAAGATAAGCAGATCGAAGATCTGACAGCACAGCTTGATGATTTGAGAAAACGTAATCTTGCAGAGTTTGAGAACTTCCGTAAGAGAACTGAAAAGGAAAAATCAACCATGTTCGACATGGGAGCAAAGTCAGTTGTAGAGAAGCTTCTTCCAATTATAGATAACTTCGAGCGTGGATTCGCAGGTCTTAGCGAAGAGCAGATGAGCGATCCATTTGTAAGCGGTATGGATATGGTTTACAAGCAGCTTGTAAAGGCACTTGCAGATATGGGTGTTGAGCCTATTGAAGCAGTTGGCAAGCCATTTGATCCAAACCTGCACAACGCTGTGATGCATGTTGAGGATGAAAACCTTGGCGAAAACACAGTTGCTCAGGAGTTCCAGAAAGGCTATTTATATCATGGAAGCGTTGTAAGACATTCTATGGTACAGGTTGCAAATTAAAGTTAGCATATTAGACGCAGCAAAAGCTGCATATTTGATAAAGAAAGATTTGATTACAAAACATTAAAAGATCAATCTAGGAGGAAATTAGATTATGGGAAAGATTATTGGTATTGACTTAGGTACTACAAACTCTTGTGTAGCAGTTATGGAAGGTGGAAAGCCAGTTGTTATCACAAATACAGAGGGTGTTCGTACAACACCATCCGTTGTTGCATTTACAAAGACTGGTGAGCGTCTGGTAGGTGAGCCGGCAAAGCGTCAGGCTGTTACAAATGCAGACCATACCATTTCTTCTATTAAGAGACATATGGGCACTGATTATAAAGTAACAATTGATGATAAGAGATATACTCCTCAGGAGATCTCCGCAATGATCCTTCAGAAGTTAAAGGCAGATGCAGAGGCTTATCTGGGTGAGAAGGTAACTGAGGCAGTTATCACTGTTCCGGCATATTTCAACGATGCACAGCGTCAGGCAACAAAGGATGCTGGTAAGATTGCAGGTCTTGATGTAAAGCGTATCATCAACGAGCCTACAGCAGCAGCTTTAGCATATGGTCTTGATAACGAGCATGAGCAGAAGATCATGGTATACGACCTTGGTGGTGGTACATTCGATGTTTCTATCATTGAGATCGGTGATGGCGTTATCGAAGTACTTGCAACTGCTGGTGACAATCACTTAGGTGGAGATGACTTTGATAACAAGGTTACTCAGTGGATGTTAGACGAGTTCAAGAAGACTGAGGGTGTTGATCTGTCTAACGATAAGATGGCACTTCAGAGATTAAAGGAAGCAGCAGAGAAGGCAAAGAAAGAGCTGTCTACCGCTACTACCACAAACATTAACCTTCCGTTCATCACTGCTACTGCTGAGGGACCGAAGCACTTAGATATGACACTGACAAGAGCAAAATTCGATGAGCTGACTGCAGATCTGATCGCTCGTACTGAGAGACCAGTAAGAGAGGCTCTTGAGGGCGCTGGACTGACAGCAGCAGAGCTTGATAAGGTTCTTCTTGTAGGTGGTTCAACACGTATGATTTCCGCACAGGATAAGGTTCGTGCACTGACTGGCAAGGAGCCGTCTAAGACACTGAACCCAGATGAGTGTGTAGCAATCGGTGCTTCCATTCAGGGTGGTAAGTTAGCAGGTGATTCTGGTGCAGGCGATATCCTACTGCTTGATGTTACACCGTTAACCCTTTCTATCGAGACTATGGGTGGTGTTGCTACTCATCTGATCGAGAGAAATACTACAATCCCGACAAAGAAGAGCCAGATCTTCTCTACCGCAGCTGATAATCAGACAGCAGTAGATATCAACGTTGTACAGGGTGAGAGACAGTTCGCACGTGACAACAAGTCCTTAGGACAGTTCCGTCTGGACGGTATCGCACCAGCAAGAAGAGGTGTTCCGCAGATCGAAGTTACTTTCGATATCGATGCAAACGGTATTGTAAATGTATCTGCTAAGGATCTTGGAACTGGTAAGGAGCAGCACATCACCATCACTGCAGGTTCCAACATGTCTGATTCTGATATCGAGAAGGCTGTTAAGGAAGCAGCTGAGTTCGAGGCACAGGATAAGGCTCGTAAGGAAGGCGTAGATGCTCGTAATGAGGCAGATTCCTTCGTATTCCAGACTGAGAATGCAATGAAGGAAGTTGGCGATAAGCTGGATCCGACCTTAAAGGGTCAGGTAGAGAGCGACCTTCAGGCACTGAAGGATCTGATCGCATCCACCGATATCAACAACGTAACACCAGATCAGACTGAGCAGTTAAAGGCAAAGACTGAGACCTTAAAGAATAGCGCACAGCAGCTGTTCTCCAAGATGTATGAGCAGGCACAGGCAGCTCAGGGTGGCGCACAGGCAGGCCCAGACATGAACGCAGGTGCAGGTTCTTCATCTTCAGACGATGTTGTTGATGGAGACTACAAGGAAGTTTAATTAAAAACGCTTAATTAGAAAGCTTGAAAAAAATATCAACTGTGGGTTGAAATAATTAAGAAGTTTTTGTAAGATAAAAATGGCATCACTCTTGGGGACTTCTCCAGGAGTTTTGCCATGTTAAGAGTAAGAAAAGTATTGGTAGCCCTTTTGGCCGAAGCGGCTTTGAGCGGTTGCCCAGATGGGAGTATTTATGGCAGAGAAGAGAGATTACTACGAAGTCCTTGGTGTAGCGAAGGACGCTGATGATGCCGCCATAAAAAAGGCATACAGAGATATTGCCAAGAAGTATCATCCGGATATTAACCCGAGCGCAGAAGCTGCAGAAATTTTTAAAGAGGCCTCAGAGGCTTACAGTGTATTAAGTGATAAGGAAAAGCGTGCACAGTATGATCAGTTTGGTCATGCAGCATTTGATGGCAGCGGCGGAGGCTACGGCGGTGGTTTTAGTGGCTTCAGCGGCGATATGGGAGACATTTTTGGAGATATCTTTGGAGATTTATTTGGCGGCGGACGAAGCAGAAGAAATGACGGTCCAATGAAGGGCGCAAATCTTCGAACGGCAGTACGCATTACTTTTGATGAGTCTGTAAAGGGCTGCGAGAAGGAGCTTAAGTTAAATCTGAAGGATCCTTGTCCGACCTGTCATGGCTCAGGTGCAAAGCCAGGAACTTCTCCTATTACTTGTCCGAAATGTCAGGGACGCGGTCAGGTTACAATCACACAGCAGTCAATGTTTGGTATGGTTCGTAACGTTCAGGTCTGCCCGGATTGTCATGGAAGCGGTAAGATCATCAAGGATAAGTGTACGGATTGCCGTGGTACCGGATATCAGACAAAGTTAAAGACCATTCAGGTTACGATTCCAGCTGGTATTGACAATGGCCAGAGCATTCGTATCCGCGGAAAGGGCGAGCCTGGTATTAACGGCGGCGAGTGGGGCGATCTTCTTGTTGAGGTTGCAGTATCACAGCATCCGATCTTCAGACGTCAGGACTACGATATTTTCTCAACAGTGCCAGTATCTTTTGTACAGGCAGCGCTTGGTGCAACTATTAGAATCGATACAATTGACGGTCAGGTGGAGTATGAGCTTAAAGCAGGAACTCAGACTGATACGCAGGTACGTTTAAGAGGCAAGGGCGTTCCAAGTCTTCGCAACAAAAATGTACGCGGTGATCATTATGTTACTTTTGTGGTACAGGTACCAACCAGTATGACAAAGGAGCAAAAAGAGGCACTTCAGGCATTCGATGAAGCAATGAATGGAAAGCCGACTGCCAATACAACGACAACTAAGAAAAAGCATCCGATCAAAGATTTCTTTGAAAAAGATAAGGATAAATAAATAGTTTTTAGCAGGGAGAGCTGCTGCAAAATGGATGTAATCATCCGTGGAGCGGCAGCTCTTTTTGGGCTACTGTTTTTTAATAGCAGAAGGGAGATAGATGGATACAATAACAATACGAAAAGCAAAGCTGACTGATCTCGATCAGATGATGGAAATTTATGCGAAGGCAAAGCGTTTTATGGATAGTACTGGAAACACAACTCAGTGGAAGGTTGGTTATCCAACACGAAAAATGATACAGGATGATATTGAAAATGGATACAGCTTTGTCTGCATTGGAGAGGATAACATTGTGCATGCAGCATTTAAGTTCTTTGTGGGAGAGGACCCAACGTATCGCGTGATCGAGCAGGGCAGTTGGAAAAATGACAATACATACGGAACAATCCACCGTGTTGCAAGTGATGGAACAATCAAAGGCGTATTTTCACAGATAGTTTCATTTTGCGAAGTGATTTGCCCAGAGCTTCGCGCAGATACACATGAAAACAATCACGTCATGCAGCATCTGCTTGAAAAAAATGGGTTCGAGCGCTGCGGTGTTATATATGTAGAGGATGGCACACCACGGTTTGCTTATCAGCGCTGTGCACGATAAAATATACTGCTCATAAGAATGATCGTAACGTAGATTAGCGGTGAGACGACAAAACAATCATCGAAGCGCTTTTGTAAACTTTCCGGGAGGAAAAGAAGAAAATGACAAAAATACTACTGGTAGAGGACGATGGCCAAATTGCTGCGTACCTAGGAGAACTGCTTCGCGCAGAGGGTTTTGATACGCAAATTGCAAGCTCTAAAAAAGAGGCGGGCGAATGCCTTTTGGCACAAGCCTTTGATCTGGTGCTCCTTGATGTAAGTCTGCCGGATGGAAACGGTTTTTCTATTTGTGCAGAAATAAAAAGAGAATACGAGATTCCGGTGATCTTTCTGACTGCATCGGGTGACGAGTACAGCGTAGTCGCAGGTCTTGATATGGGTGCAGATGACTACATAGCAAAACCATTTCGTCCTCGTGAGCTGATCTCAAGAATCCGCTCAGTGCTTCGTCGCTGCAAAAAAGAGCAGCGCATTTTAAGCTGCGGCGATCTTAGGGTCAATGTGTCATCAGCGACAGTTACAAAGGGCGAAAAAGAGCTTTTCTTATCAGCACTTGAGTATCGTCTGCTGCTTCTTTTGCTGCAGAATAAAGGTCAGATTTTGACGAGAAATCAGCTGCTTGAGGAGATATGGGATGCATCTGGCGAATATGTAAATGACAATACGCTGTCTGTGTATATGAAGCGTCTGCGTGAGAAAATTGAGGAAAATCCACAAAGTCCACGTTTGCTTCATACGATTCGAGGTATTGGATATCGCATGGAAGATCGGGCAGAGTAATAAAAAGGGGAAAAATTATATGAGACCAGAATACCATAAATTAATCATGGCAGACAGTATGCTTGCAGCCGCCGCACTTATCGTTTTATTTGTGTGGGGCTGGCAGGCTGCTGTCTGCATTCTTTTTTCAGCACTTGTGTTGTCGGGTGTGTTTGTATCAGAGATTCGCAGGCGTGAGGCGCAGGCATCTAGTCTGTCAGACGAGATCGACCGTATTCTTTATGGGGAAGAACACTGGAATCTGGACGAGTACAGCGAGGGAGAGCTTGCCATTTTGCAGGATAAAGTACGAAAACTTGTCATAAGACTGCGTGAGCAGGCAGATCAGCTTCAAAAAGAAAAGAATTTTCAGGCAGAGATGATGGCTGATATTTCTCATCAATTAAAAACACCGCTTACTGCAATGCGTCTGATGATCAGCAGCATTAGAAAGCTTGAGGGAAGCGGAGAGGACGAAGTGCGCCAGCGTGCAAGACGTCTTACCGAGATGCAGCAGCTTGTAGATCGTGTAGATTCGCTTGTTGTAGTGCTTCTTAAGATGGCAAAGCTTGATTCAGGAACTGCTATTCTTCAGAAGGAGAAGATTTTTATTAAGGAGCTTATTTTACATAGTGCAGAGCCGCTTGCGATTTCAATGGACTTGCACGGTGTAAAGCTTTGTCTGAATGGAAATGACACAGACAGCTTTTTTGGTGATTTTGGCTGGAGTGCAGAGGCAATTACTAATATTTTGAAAAATGGCATAGAGCATATGGAAAACGGCGGTAATCTTTGTGTGAGTTGGCGAGAGACATCTGTTTACAGTGAGATCGTGATCACGGATGAGGGAAGCGGCATAAGCGATGAGGAACTGCCACATATTTTTGAGCGATTTTACAGAGGAAAAACGGCGCGCCACAGCGGATTTGGAATTGGTATGGCAATGGCACAGAGTATCTTTGCAAAACAAAATGGAACAATTAAGGCGCAAAACAGAGAGGAGGGCGGTGCAAAATTTGTCATTCATGTGCGCAAGTGACAAAAATGTCACCAAAAAGTAAGTAAGCTGTCACTTATAGCGTGTACCATAATAATTGAAAACGGAAAATTCAGGAAATCAGGAGGGATGAGAATGGAAATTTTGCGGGCATCACATTTGTGTAAGACATATGGAAAGGGCGAGAATGAAGTAAGAGCTCTTGATGATGTCTCTTTTTCAATCGAAAAGGGAGAGTTTGTTGCAATTGTTGGTACATCTGGTTCTGGAAAGTCTACGCTGATGCACATATTAGGCGGAGTGGATCGTCCAGACAGCGGAAGTGTGTACATGGACGGACAGGATATATATAAGCAAAATGATGAGCAGCTGGCAATTTTTCGCCGCAGGCAGGTGGGACTGATTTATCAGTTTTATAACTTAATTCCTGTGCTTGATGCTGTTGAAAATATGACACTTCCGGCGCTTCTTGACGGTCGAAAGGTGGAAAAATCACGCATCAATCAGATGATAAATGATCTTGGCTTAAAAGGGCGTGAGCATCATCTTCCAAATCAGCTATCTGGTGGTCAGCAGCAGCGTGTTTCAATTGGACGGGCGTTAATCAATTCGCCAACTGTGATTTTAGCCGATGAGCCGACTGGAAATCTTGATTCGAAAAACAGTCAGGAGATCATGAATCTTCTTCGATTGTCGAATGAAAAATATCATCAGACCTTGATTATTATCACGCACGACGAGGAGATTGCAAACCAGGCGAAGCACTTAATCCGCATCGAGGATGGGCGGATTTGCAGAGATGAGGTGATCCGCTTATGAAGATTTTATTTTTATATACCAAGCGGATGTTAGCGGCAAATAAGGCGAGAACGGCAGTCACATTTGCGGGAATTGTTTTGTCATTTGCATTGCTGACAGCAGTACTTACGGGAACCTCAAGTCTGTTTCATTTTTTCAGCGAATATATGAAAATGCGCGATGGCGATTATTATGGCGTGATTTATAATTGTGACGAAGAAGATGAGGCGCGCTTGGCACAGTCTGGGGAAGTGATGCAGATCTGTCGCATGGGCATTGTCGGCGTTGCCGAGAAGAATTTTGGTATTGAACATGAAGTTTCGCTGTCGAATAGAGTTTATGTGGCGATCGGAAGCGTAGATGCAGACTTTTTTGCTACGATGGGCGTAAGGTTGATTGAAGGGCGTTTGCCGGAAAATGACAGCGAAGTCATTATCCCACAAATGATGACAACAGCTGGAAAAGAATTTCATATTGGAGATACAATCACCTGGCAGATTGGCGAGCGTATTGGGTCAGATGGCAGAGTCATACAGCATCAGGAACAAAGAATCGAGGATCGAAGCAGTGCGGATTTTTGCGAGGAAGAGACGATACAGGTAGAACAGACAAAGACCTATACGATTGTCGGAGTTAGCACAAATCCCGGTTATCAAAAGTTTGCGGAGCCTTGTTATCTTGTGCTGACAACAGGGGTGCAGACAACGATTTCTGATATTTATTTAAAAACGAAAAGCATTGATGATACCAGCGACTTTATTGCAAAAAATTTTGGCGATCACCAGTCAAAGATCAATGAGACGCTTTTGCGTTATTTTGGGCAAGGTGTCTCCGATATCCGCTATATGTTATTTGGTATGTGTGCAGTGTTAATGGTGGTGGTTGCGATTGCGAGCATTGCACTGATTTATAATTCGTTTTCGATATCTCTGACTGAGCGAACACGTCAGTTTGGGCTGTTTAAATCTATTGGTGCTACGCGCTTTCAGGTTATCGTGAGTGTCTTTCTGGAAGCGGGCTTTCTGGCAGTATCAGCGATTCCGGCAGGATTGCTAATTGGCTGTGTTGGTGTAAGCTGTGTATTTCGGCTTTTAAAGAACAGTTTTGATGCGATGATCAATTCAAATGGAGTCGCATATGTGGGAAGCATTTCGATGACCTTTTATACGCAAGTCTGGTATCTTGTGGTTGCAGCTGTGACAGGGCTCATCACCATTTTGATCTCTGCGATGGTGCCAGCCATGCGTGCTGGACGGATTTCTCCGATCGAGGCGATTCGCCAGACAAATGATATTAAGGATCCTAAGTTTGCAAGGAATATACGTGGACGCGGTATCTTAGGAATGGTGTTTGGCGTGGGCGGTCTGATTGCACACCGCAATGCAAAGCGCAATAAAAAATCATACCGTGCGATTAGTTTTTCTCTGGCGATCTGTCTGTTTTTGTTTCTTGGTGGAAGCGGATTTATCTACTACATGCGTCTGAGTATGAAGGGACTGAATGTTCCGTATTATTATAATTATCATATTCAGTTTAACAGTATTTATAATGATACATTTGATCAAGAATATCTCACACAGGAATTTCGAGAGAAGCTTGTTGGTCAGCTAAGAACGTCATCGAGTATTATAGAGGCGGTCTATATTCGCAAGGCCAATTTGCATATTGTGGTGGATGAGAGTAATTTGACAGATGTAGGAAAACTTGCTGTAGGGGAATATATTGTAGATGGTCAGATGCATTATCGAGATCAAATTTATTTTGTGGAAGACACACAATATGAGGCTTATTTAAAACAGCTCGGACTAAATCCAGAGGAATATCTGAGGTCTGAAAATCCAAAGCTTTTGATTTTAAATGCCGTAAAGGGCGCAGCTGATTTTGATGATGGACGAAGACGGTTTTATGAGGGGGCGATGTTTAAAGACAGCAGTGAATTGACTGAAATCTCAATCATGGAACAAAAGAAGATTGGAGATGCCTCATATGCTTATCCAGACCCTGAGGATCCAAGCATGATGATTTATTTGGTGGGAGATGGTAGGACTGCACAGTCAGATGATGATTTTAAAAAATTTAAAGTTCCAGTGGAAGAGTCCATGGAAAAGCTTTCATTTGAAATCGGAGAGACTGTAAAAGCAGAGGATTATCCATACTGGGCATGGGCAGGAGACTGGGGTTTTGTGCTGCCGCTTAGCGCCTATAATGAAGACCTGTTTATTACGCCGAATATTCAGGACTATGCGTATTTGAAAACAATTGATTCCGAGCGCGCATTAGAACTAATGTTAGAATTGAGAAATGAGTACGATGAATCATTTGATATTGGAATGCCGCCGCAAACTGATCAGTATGAAGCAAATATGATGCGCATTCTCAATGTGTGCTTGATGTGCTTTCTGATTCTAATTGTTCTGATTTCGCTGGCGAATATTGCAAATACAATCACGACAGCAGTGCGGCTTCGTACGAGGGAATATGCGATGATAAAAGCAGCAGGCTGCAGCAAGCATACATTTTTAAGAATGATTTTCGCAGAGAATTTAAGCTATACGCTTCGAGGCTTTGTGATAGGAGGGCTGATGGGAACTCTGGCAAACTATAAGTCATATTCCTATTTGAAGTATTCTATCTACACAAATAAAATCATCCCAATTGGGCTGTATGCAGTCGGCGCCGCGGCATTTATACTCGTAATGATTTTTTCCACAGTTTATACGTGGCGAAAAGTCAAGAGAGGAAATATTTGCGAAGAACTGCGGCAGGAGGCAGTGTAGGGGAGTTGAAATCTCAGAAAGGAGATTTATGAAAAAACAAGCATTTGGAATTAGTATAGTATCAGTTGTAATCATAGGGATAGGAAGTCTGCTGTCAAGCTGTGATTTTCGGATGTCGGTAAAAGACCGTACTGGTGAGACACAAGAGTATACGGCTGAAAGCGCGGCCGCTGAAAATACACTGCCATTGGAGGTTGTGAAATATCAGCAGCTGGATATCAATCAGATTGGAAAAGTGCTGTATGATATGTCAGAAGAGCAGGTAGAGGACTATTTGCGGAACCAAGGGAAGGATCCGTACTTCTATTTGGGTGTTAGTACAAATGGCGAAGGCTTTTATTCGATCAATAGCGAATTGGGCGATTATTATACAACCGTATTAAGTACATTCTCAGATGACAGAACACTGGATTCCTATTTCTCAGCTGTCGACATTGGTGACACTTCTATTGATGCAATCGGGGCACAAATCGAGCAGTGCTTAAAAGATGCGGGCTTTTTGATTGCTTTTTGCGAAAAGTATGCGTTATGTGCAGAGGGATTAAATCAGCTGCAAAAGGATCTTTACGACGAAGAGGAATTTAAACTATATGCACCTGGTGCCGAAGTGGATGAAAATGGAATGCAGACGGGCGAGTTAAATAGCTGGGGAGAAGCTGATGAAGCCTATCTATTTTATTATTATATGGCGTATCATAATACTTATGTAGCTTCTGTTTCGGGAAGAAATCGAATTCAGATTGTATATAGTCCATCAAAGCATCAAGTTGTTTATGGAAATGGCAATCTGTGTCCAATTCTTACACAGGAGGTTGTTTCATCAAAAGAGGTGTACAGTCTTGATGAAAATGAGGCGATTGCGCTGGCAAAAAAAGCGTTGAGCGAGGCTGGAATAAAAGATGCCAGATTTGTGTCGGCAAAGCCTGTATATGTGAATAATTTTGGCGATATTTCGTTTGAGGATCAGACAATGACATTGATACCAGCGTGGAGGGTGGAATATACCGTTGAAAAGAATGGAAAAACTATCCGAAATTGGCTTCATTTGAATGCGGAAACTGGAGAAGTCTATGACAATACAATCAAATTATAGGCAAACAAATTACAAGCAGATGCGACGAAAGAATCGAAGAGGTCTTTTAAAAAGCGAAACATTCCGCTGCTTTTGTTCTTGGCATTTTTTACTAACGGTGTTTGGCGTCGTATGTGTGTGCATGTTAGGAATCTTCCAGACGCTTACGCAAGCGGTAAAGAATCAGCAGGTACGCGAACTTTTCAGCAGTGTGCAGGCAATTGAGCAAAGTCTGGTATTTGATCAGTATAAGTCATTGCTAGTCGCTGTATTGGCAGGACTTTATAGTTATACGTTTGCAAGAGATTATAATTATCACAATATAAGAAATTTGTTGGTACGTGTCTCGTATAAGGACTATGTCACTACAAAAGTGCTTGTAAACATTGGAGGAACAATTGCGTCTGTAATCATAGGTTTTTTGCTGACCAGTTTTTTGACGATTCCGGTTATGCCGCTTGAATCTAGCGCAGATATTTCATATAATTCGGATGCATTTCGCACACTAATGACAAATCCAAGCGGCGCAGTTTTGTACCTTGTTTTGCTTGGAACGAATTTTGGTCTTGCAGCCGCTGCGCTCACGACAGCAGGGATGGCGCTCTCTGTTTGGAGTCCGAATAGTTATGTTGCGATCGGCGGTTCCGTGCTTCTCTTTTATTTTCTGTATTCGGTTTCGTTATTGCTGCCGGACCGAGTTTCTTTTGAGTGGATTAGTTCTGGATTGCAAAGTCTTCCATCGGAAAATCCAATATGGGTAGCGGTATATCATCTTGGCTTTTTGCTCATATGCAATGTTTTTTCGGGACTATTTTTTTATTATGCCGTGAGAAAGAGGTATCAAAATGGAGATTTATAGAACTGCATGTTTGGTCGCAAAAAGCAATTTTATGCGCTGGAAAAAAGATGGCAGAATTTTGCTTACGTTTCTTTTAATGATTGTGTTAATGATACGCTATTTCAGCGGATTAAGCAGTTTTGGAATTAAGTATCATACAAAGATTACGCCATTTCTATTGTCCGTGGTATTTGCTGATTGCGATATCACGAATGGACTGCTAAAAATATTAGTTTGCTTTGGATGGGTTTGCTTGCTATGTGATGTTCCGGTACGTGATCCATTTTTGACCTATATCGTTCTTCGATCCGGAAGAAAGGGCTGGTGGCTGGGAGAAAATATTTACATTTGTGCATCAGCCTTTGGTTACACCGTCTTTTTATCGGTAATTCCAGCATTGATTCTACTTCCGAGCGTAAGCTTACATGAGTTTTGGGGAAGTACCATTACGCAAATTCTAAAGTCAGATGAATATCAGGTTCTTTATCTGGGAAATCTAGTGCTTCCGCGAAGAGTAATTTCCATCATTTATCCGTATGGCGCACAGATATTGGGCTTTCTGGCGGTATGGCTGCAATTTTGGTTTCTTGGAATGGTGATGTACAGCATCAACTTTTGTTGTAAGAGCAATACGTTGGGGATTGCAGCAGCTGTTTTTCTGATATTGCTAGATCCGGTTGTCGTATATTGCGGAGCATCCATGACAACGAAATGGATGTACCGTTTTTCACCGGTGAACTGGAGCAGTATAGAAAATTGGACGATCGTGGGTCAAACGCAGCCTGTAAGCATGACATATGCGTATGGAATGTACGCAATCATGATCGGAATTGGGATGTTCTGGACAAGGTGGAGATGCATCAAGGAAGATATTCGAGTCGATGAAAGATTGTAATGAGGTGGGAATCGAGTCACAGTATAGGGGCAGTGTAGAGGTTAGTAAAAACTGGCTTTTTGAGTTTATGCTATGGCTCAATTTAAGTCGCCCTCAAGAGTTAGAACAAGAATCTAACTCTTGAGGGCATATTGAAAAAGTTATTTTGACTTAGATGAACAAAGTCTTTGATTTTACAAAAAATATTCCACTACATACAACTGATTTGTATCTTCATCAAAAAACATAATAAGATGATCTCTGTTGTATTCCTTTCTAAGTAAAGTCGTATGTTTCCATTCGTTCTGTTTTGGACGATCTTCTAATGGTACGTCTATGCTATCCAGCCATTCCTCCATTTTATCAGCTAATTCGCTGTCTAGCTCACCAGCTTCCCAATCGAAGCTTTTTAAAATGATATCTGCACTTTCTTCGTCATATTGGAGAATGTGGTATCGGATACCGTCACCAGTAAAGCTGGCGCCAGAATCTTTTACATATATTTCAACATCCGTTTCAGGCAAATTTAAGTGCCAGTTTCTATTCATGCAATCGGCATATCTGCGTATTGAAGTAAATCCGATTCCTTCACAGCCACACAAGCCAAAACAAATGATGAGTGCCAGTAGACATAGTTTTAATCGTTTCATTTGGAAAATTCCTTTCTATGAAATTAAAATTGTAAATTGTAGTTCATATTTTTCTTTTAGGCGTTCTTCTTTTTCAATGTCTAAGTCGTAATCTTCCTTTAAAATTCCAGTAAGAGAACCTGTTAAATCGGAAACAGCAATAGTCATGAGAATCCCTCCTTTAAATTAGTTTAACTATAGCATATACTAAATTAGATAGTTTGACAAGAAGTAGTGCCAGGGTCAGTAAAAATAGCTTTTTTAGTGGGTACAATGGATCAATTCGCGCCAGTGGTAAAGAGAAGTGCAGAAAAGTGTTAGAAAAAAAGGTAGAAGAAGCTGATGAGAACTGGGAAAGTTGAAATGCCATGTTTAAGACTGTAAATTGAATTAATAACTAACCTCGATATTGTGCGAATCCGCCGAAGATGCGAGAAATAGCTTAATTTGCATCCTCGACGGATTTTCTGATTATTGCCTCTCTTTTTTGCCAAATTGTGTGATCGCCAGCGAAAACACCAGGCAAAAGACAAGAATCGCGCAAGGCAAAAACGGAAATAAAGAAAATGAAGTATCAGAAGCTTCTGCTGTAAAATCGCGCAGCGAGCAGGAAACCAAATAGCCGCTGTAGCAATAAGGGTAAGCAATCCAAAGAGGCGTATTTGCAACCAAAACACCTGGAATGACAAGAAGCAGATTAAGGCCCACCGATAGCAGTGGTTTCTCAAAAAGGACAGTAATGGCCCACATTGTCCCAATACAAGGAAGCATTGTAAGAAAAAGGGAGAAGCACCATTTCAATAAATAAAAAATAGGCAAAGTTTCGGTTACGCCCATTGTCTTAGTTGCAATCAATCCGCCAACGATAAACACAGCAAGAAAGACAACCATTTCCATAAAAAGATAAAAAATTAGTACACAAAATTTGGCTGCGGAAAGCGCATAGCGACTAACAGGCAGCGCTAACATTTTTAGAATCCCATTATTTCCAGTTTCACGGCTTGCAATCATGACGCAGACGACGATCATGCTAAAGGGCAACAGATAATATGCGTAAACAAGTGCGCTTTGAATGAACATAGCGGGCCATGCATTTGTATATTCTGGTGTGAAATAGCTGCTTAAATTTGCAATTCCAGAAGAAACCACAAGCAAAGGGGCAATAAAAATCAGGGGTACGATTTTGGAACGCTTGCATTTCATAAATTCAATTTTGAGCAATTCTGAAAAGCTCATTTTACTTATTTTATTTATTTCACTCATTTCAACATCCTCCTTATTCGTAGTGCGTATAGCTTTCCAGTCCCAAACCGATGGCAAAAAACAGAACGGTTTCTGTGAGAGCAACAAGAGCAATTGATTTGTCAGGTTGGGCGCTCATCGCAACCGCAGGCTTTAGCATGACAACAAAAGGATGAAACATCAAAATGGCAAGATCGGAATTTGCCAGTGCCATTCCGCTTAAAAAGCCAGCGACACCGATGCCAAGAGGAATCCACATATTTTCAAAGCGCGAGGAAATCAGCAGCAAGAAAGATAATACCGGCATAGAGGTGATAAACGAATAGGCGGCGAACCGAATAAGTGTCGGCAACTCAAATGTATCCTGCGGCAAATCGGTCATGCCAATTTTTATAAGTGCAAGATTTTGCAAAGTGATTGCAATCAAAAGCAGAATTGTCAGAATCAAAAATTTGTACAGGTACATTTTGGGGACGCTTACAGGCAGCATATATAATTTTTTTACGGCATTTCCTTTAAATTCCATATTGTAAATCATACAGGTGGCAACGATGATGCCAAACATATTTAAAATCAGAAGCGTACCATAAAGCTGGGTCAGTAAAACATCCATCGGGGCAAGCGGCAGAGATAAAAGTGTGTTTTTCCTCACAAAGAAATTGACAAGGGCATAAGCGGCACCTAAAATGCCAACGACAATCAGTACGGGAATCACACCGGTTCGTTTTTCTTTTTGAAGTTCGATTGTAAGAAGACTCATAACTTTGCCCTCTGCTTTCTGGTGGTATTGTCATTGTCAATCATTGAGAGGAACATTTCTTCTAGATTGTCAGCTGCAAATCCAGCCTGCAAGGCGTTTCGCCGCAGTTCATCTAGGCTGCCTTCAAATAATAGTCGGCCATGATTGAGAATGCCAATGTCATTTGCCATCAACTCAATCTCGGATAACATATGGGATGAGATTAAGACGGTACAATCATAAAGCGTGGGCAGAGATTTTACGAGATTGCGAATTTCATGGATACCGGATGGGTCAAGACCATTGGTCGGCTCATCTAAAATCAGAATAGGCGGTCGGCCAAGCAAAGCACCAGCAAGACCAAGACGCTGCTTCATACCAAGTGAATATTTTTTTGCCAGTCGGTCACCAAATTCAGTTAGACCAACTAATTCTAAAGCCTCGTCCACAGTACTTTTCGGCAGTTTTAAAATTCTGCGAATAATATCAAGATTTTCTCGTCCTGTCAGATTGGAATAAAACGAAGGCGATTCGATAAAGGAACCAATCTCCTTTAAGATTGCAAGGCGATCAGCTGGGAAGTGTTTTCCGTCAATGGTAAAGCTGCCAGCTGTCGGCTTGGTCAGACCCAAAAGCATTTTCATCGTGGTAGATTTTCCAGCCCCATTTGGACCGAGAAAACCATAGATACTGCCTTTGCGGATGTGAAGCGAAACATTGTTGACAGAAGTGAAGTTTTTGTATTTCTTTGTCAACTGTTCGGTGGTGATAATGCAGTCTGTAGTATGATCGGTAGCGCGATCTGTAATATAGTTCATAAGAACATCTCCTCCTGATAGATAAGTGTGGGTTTTTCGATGCTTTTATCGTACAACGTGAACCTGACAATAATCTTCTCGCGTCCTTACTTTTACCTTACTTTTTTGAGATATGCCCCTCAGATGAGATTCTTTGTGATATACTATCGCTGGTTGTGGTTGTAGTTGGAGGTAACACGATGGACAATTCATTTTTATATACGAAAACACTCCTGCTTGTGGATGACGAGCTGGATTTGCTGAAAATGCTATCCGATATTTTAAAAGATGCTGGTTTTCAAAAAATTCTTATGGCTGCTACGGGGAAAGAAGCGGTTGCAGAGGCCAAAAAAGGGAAACCGGATCTGATCATTTTGGATGTGATGCTGCCAGATAAAGATGGTTTTTCTTTGATGGAGCAGCTTCGCTCATTTACGGATGTGCCGATCATCTTTTTGACTGCGAAGGATGAGGCAGCGGACAAACTTGCCGGGCTGGGGCTTGGAGCAGATGATTATATTGTAAAACCATTTTTGCCGCAGGAATTGATACTTCGCATTTATGCAGTACTGCGTCGCTCTTATAAGGAAGACAATCCACTGGTTGTGCTGGATGGATGCACGGTAGATTTTGATAGAGCAGAAGTCTACAAAGGAAACGAGATTTTCTTTTTAACGGCAAAGGAACACATGCTGTTAAAAACACTTGCCCGCAATGAAGGAAAAATTATCACCGTTGATGCGCTTTGCGAAGCACTATGGGGCGACAATCCATTTGGCTATGAAAATAGTTTGAATGCCCATGTGCGGCGTGTACGAGAAAAGATCGAAACGGATCCGTCAAATCCCAAGTCATTGATCACAATTAAGGGTTTGGGCTACAAATTGATTATGCGAAAGTGAGGTCAGAGATCATGAAATCATTTGGCGCATATATTTCAAAATATCTGGCATCGTTTGCCGCATTTATTCTACTTCTATTATTTATCAATGTAATAATTTTTGTTGTCGCATTTCATAAAACTGTGACAGAAGATTATGGAGCTACGTCTCCTCGAACAATGTTGGAGCGAACTGCCGCTTCGGTAACTCATGATGCCTTATCAGAGGAGGCAGCACAAAGATTGCGTGAGCAAAATATTTGGGCGCTGTATCTGACGCCTGATGGCAATTGCTTTTGGGCATTTGACTTGCCTGCTGAGATTCCGCAAAGCTATACGATTCAGGATGTTGCATTATTTTCCAAGGGGTATTTGGCTGATTATCCTGTTTTTGTCTGGAATACGGCCGATGGTCTTTTGGTACTAGGCTATCCGAAAAACAGCTATATGAAGTTAACCAGTAATTATTATTCAATCGCGGCAATTCAGAGACTTCCGCTTTTTCTTATGGGAATGCTGGGAACGGATCTTATATGCTTGTTTATTGCGTATTATTACTCAAGGCGCAAGATCATTCGAAATACGGAACCGATTGTAGCGGCAGTGGAAAAACTATCGGATGGCAAGGCAATTTCCCTTCATGTGGATGGAGAACTGGCTGAAATTGCACAAAGTGTAAATAAGGCATCAAACATTTTAAGTAAACAAAATGAGGCGAGAGCCAACTGGATTAGCGGTGTTTCTCATGATATTCGCACACCGCTTTCCATGATTATGGGATATGCAGAGCGTATTGCACAGAGCAAAGAGGCTAGTGCATCAATCAAGGAGCAAGCCGAGATTGTGCGAAATCAAAGCGTGAAGATCAAAGATCTTGTACAGGACTTAAATTTGGTATCGCAGTTAGAATATGAAATGCAGCCGCTTCATCTGGAAGTCATTCGCTTATCAAAGCTTATCCGTTCTTACGCAGCGGAACTACTTAATTCTGGCATTTCAGATACCTATACGATCGAAATTGAAATTGCAGAGAATGCTGAAAATGCAGTTTTGGAAGGGGATGCTCGTTTAATTCTGCGTGCAATCAGTAATCTTGTGCAAAACAGTATCAAGCATAATCCAGATGGCTGCAAAATTTATCTTGCGCTGGAGTGCACAAAAAAATATGCGAAGAATTGTCTTATCCTCTCTGTTACAGACGATGGCATCGGGATCTCACCTGAGAAACGATGCGAGTTAGAAAAAAAGCCACATTATATGGAAAGCACAGACGAGCGTCTGGATTTGCGGCATGGATTAGGACTTTTGATCGTACAGCAAATCGTGAGTGCTCATAAAGGCACGATGCAAATTGTAGACGCAGTGCCACATGGGTGCAAAACGAGTTTGACTTTTGTTTTGTAATTGACCGAAGCGTGCAGATGCGCTATACTGAAACCATGACGAAGCCAATAGGTAGCCTGCTGTTAAAATATGGCTGTAGATTGGAATCATCAACAACGACATCAAATAAGCGAGGAAGAAAATGAGAGTTTTTGATTTCAGTAACCAGACAGAAGAAAAGGTTAATCCGGAGTGTACATATACGACATTTCGTTCTAACGAAGAGATCTCTACACCAGAGCATCCAATTTTTGTTCTAGATAATAAAGAAAAAGAGCATGCGCATCATTCCACTGGATTTTTTACAAATCCGATAAAGAGAACAGCATTTGAATTTAAAGAGGAAAATTCAAAAGAATCCTATACTGCTGATATTTTGAAGGTAGATTCACGTTTTGTCGGACTTGTGCGCTGGCTTGGCGACAACCATATCAATGTTCGTTTGTCAGGAGAAAATACAGCAGAAGGATATGCAGTTTATAAGATTCGTGAGATCGCATTTGGCGGCGGTACAAAGCTTTCAGCAGAGGATGGTTTCTTACAGTTTATGATTGACCGTCTGCTTGCAAGCGATGCACCAGCAGAAGAGGCTGAAGATGAAGATAAAGAAGAGCTTGGCGATGATATGAAGATCACTAGCCTTCAGAGCATTACAGACTTTTTGACATGTGCAGGAAAGACACTTCCAGACAATATTCGTCTGTGGGCGAGACGAAATCTGGCTGTAGCGCGTTCTCACGAGGTATCCCCAGAGGAGAAGCGTCATGCGCAGCGTGCGCTTTCTATTATGATGAATATCCAGTGGAAGAGCAATTATTTTGAGGCAATTGATCCAGAGTATGCCCGTCATGTGCTTGACGAAGAACTTTACGGCATGGAGCGCGTAAAGCAAAGAATTATAGAGACTATCATTCAGATTAACCGTACACACACACTTCCGGCATATGGTCTTTTGCTTGTAGGACCGGCTGGTACTGGAAAATCTCAGATTGCCTATGCAGTTGCCAGAATCCTGAAGCTGCCGTGGACTACACTCGATATGAGTTCCATCAACGACCCAGAGCAGTTAACTGGAAGCTCACGTATCTACGCAAATGCAAAACCAGGTATTATCATGGAAGCTTTCTCAGCAGCGCGTGAATCAAATCTTGTATTCATCATCAACGAGCTTGACAAAGCAGCATCAAGTAAGGGCAGCGGAAACCCAGCAGATGTACTTTTGACACTTCTTGATAATCTTGGATTTACTGATAACTATATGGAGTGTATGGTTCCGACTGGCGGCGTTTACCCTATTGCAACTGCCAATAATAAGGATCAGATCAGTGCTCCACTTATGTCTCGTTTTGCCGTGATCGACATTCCAGACTACACAAAGGAAGAGAAGAAGATTATTTTCACAAAATTCTCCTTGCCTAAGGTACTGCGCCGCATGGGTCTTCGTGAGGGTGAGTGCATCGTCACACCAGAAGCAGTTGAAGCAGTTGTTGATCTTTACGCACATACAACAGGTATCCGTGATTTAGAGCAGGCAGCAGAGCATATCGCTGCAAATGCACTGTATCGCATCGAGGTCAACAAAGTGGAAAATGTTACTTTCGATGTCGCAATGGTGAAAGAATTGTTTGCGTAATTATGTGAATTATGCTGAATAATAAAAATTGTTATAATACGCTAACATGAACATAATGATAGATCTTGATAACACAAAGAAAAGTTATAGGAATGCATAAAGAACCTACCGCTTGGGCAAAGTAGTTTTGAAATGAAAACTATATCCATAACAAGGAGTGATTATGCAGACAGGAACAGCAAGTATACGTTTTGAGAGGCCGCCCCGCATTCTGCAGGCGGCCTCTGTTGTTGGCCCAAAAGAGGCAGAGGGGCCATTTGGTGCACTATTTGATGAAATTGATCCTGACGGAAAGTGTGGACAGGATAATTGGGAACAGGCAGAGAGTGAGCTTCAAAAGCGAGCCGTAAAGAAAGTAATTGAGAAGGCACATCTTTTGCCGAAGCAGATTCGCTATGTATTTGCAGGTGATTTGCTTGGCCAGTGTATCGCAAGCAGTTTTGGAATTAGTGAACTAAACTGCCCGACAATTGGCATGTATGGTGCTTGTTCTACAATGGGGCTTACACTTTCAACGGGTGCTATGTTTGTGAATGCAGGATATGCAGATCATGTACTTTGTGTGACAAGCAGCCATTATGCTTCTGCAGAGAGGCAGTTTCGCTTCCCATCTGATTATGGAAACCAGAGACCACTCAGTGCAGAATGGACTGTAACAGGTTCAGGAGCTGTTGTACTTGAAAGTGTTCAGACACACACTACAACCCAACTCGACATTCCACTTGCCAAAATCACAGGAGTAACGACAGGAAAAATCGTAGACTATGGAATAACAGATTCAATGAATATGGGTGCGGCGATGGCTCCTGCCGCATGTGATACGATTGTGCAGCATTTTGAAGATTTTAAGACAAAACCAAGCGATTACGACAAGATCATTACAGGCGATCTTAGCCAGATAGGTAGTAAACTATTAATTGATTTGCTTCGCGAAAAAAAGATTGATATTTCTGATCGTCATATGGACTGTGGACTGGAAATCTTTAAACGAAAAGAGCAGGATGTTCACGCAGGTGGAAGCGGATGTGGCTGCAGTGCTGTGATATTGGCTTCGTATATCTTGCCTCAGATTCAAAAAAAGATCTGGAAACGTGTGCTTTTTGTTCCGACAGGCGCGCTTTTGTCAAAGATTTCATTTAATGAAGGTGCAAGCATTCCAGGCATTGCACATGCAGTAGTCATCGAAGCGCTTGACTCATTCGATGAACGTTTTGAGAAGAAACAAAAGACTATGTCATTAGCAGAAGGAGGCAAATCATGCAGGAATATCTAATTGCATTTGCAGTCGGTGGCACGATCTGTGCGCTTTCACAGCTTCTGATGGACAAGACAAAGCTGATGCCAGGTCGAATTATGGTTATTTTTGTGGTTACAGGAGTAGTTTTAGGTGCATTCGGCATTTATGAGCCATTTAAAGAGTGGGCAGGAGCAGGGGCAAGTGTGCCGCTTCTTGGTTTTGGCAATACGCTCTGGAAAGGTGTCAAAAAAGCAGTCGATGAGGAAGGATTGCTTGGCATCTTTAAGGGCGGACTGACCGCCAGCTCAGCGGGTATCTGTGCAGCGATTGTATTTGGATATCTTGCATCGTTAGTCAGCCATCCAAAACTAAAAAAATAAAATAGAAAGAGATTACCACATCGTATAAAGGTAATCTCTTTTTTATAAGCTTTGAAAATTGACTTGCTTCTATGAAAGAACTCATTTATAATAATGCTATACGATAATATATAAAATATTTGTAGGAAAATATAAATGAGAAGAATATGGTTTTGGTGATGAGAGAGGAATAGAAAGGAGACGATTTGAATACGGAAGTAAAGAATGTAATAATAGCAACAGATGGAAAAGCACAGTATGATACTAGTGCAAAACGTTTGTTGGCGCAGAAAAATATATTGGCACATATATTAGTCAGGACTGTTGATGAGTTTAAGGAGATGAAGCCAGAAGAAGTTGTATCATATATAGAAGGAGAACCAAAGATAGGAACTGTTCCGATAGAGCCTGGAATGACAAATATGATGAAATCTAGTCAATCAGGTCAGAAAATAAAGGAAATGAATACAGAAGACGTTGAGATAAATGAAGGGATGATTCGATTTGATATTATTTTTTATGTACGCATGAAGGATGGAATTTCGCAAATTATTGTAAACATAGAAGCTCAAAAAGCAGAACCTATTGCGTATAAAATAATAAATAGATCAGTTTTTTATGTCAGTCGTCTTATATCATCCCAAAAGGAAAGGGATTTTGTTAAGTCGAATTATGATGATATAAAAAGGGTTTTTAGTATTTGGATTTGCATGAATATGTCAGGTAATACCATGAGTCATATTCATCTTGTAAAAGATGATATGCTGGGAGAGTATAATTGGAAGGGAAATATTAATCTAATAAATATTATATTAATTGGAATAACAAATGAACTTCCAGCGGTTGATAAAAAATACGAGTTACATCGATTAATTAGCACATTGCTGTCTAATCAGTTAAAACCAAATGAAAAATTTGAAATCATTGAAAAAGAATATGGAATTCCACTTACGGAAGATTTAAGAAAGGATGTGAATGTTATGTGTAATCTGAGTCAGGGAATTGTAGACGATACTGAAATGAAGATTGTAATAAATATGTATAAAAATAATTTTACTTTAGAACAGATTTCATTGGCAACGAAAAAAAGTATTGCGGAAATTGAAAGAATAATTAATGAAAATAGTATAGCATTACCACAAAAATAGACGGTAAATCTATGAAAGATTTAACTAGGAGGATATACAATGGCAATGGAAAAATACATGATGGCGCTGGATCAGGGAACAACTAGCTCTCGCTGCATTTTATTTGACCGAAAGGGAAATATCTGCAGTGTTGCTCAAAAGGAATTTGAGCAGCATTATCCAAAGCCAGGCTGGGTAGAGCATGACCCGATGGAAATTTGGGCATCACAGGTGAGTGTATTATCAGAGGCAATGAATAAAATAGCAGCGCTTCCTGAGCAGATTCATGCAATCGGCATTACGAATCAGCGAGAGACTACGATCATTTGGGATAAAAAGACAGGTCGTCCAATTTATCCGGCAATTGTATGGCAGTGCCGCCGTACAAGTGAGCGAATTGATCGTCTAAGAGCAGATGGTATGACGCAAAAGGTTCGTGAAAAAACAGGATTAGTTCCAGATGCTTATTTTTCAGCAACAAAAATTGAATGGATCTTAGATCAGGTGCCAGGAGCCAGAAAGCGTGCACAGGAGGGCGAGCTTCTTTTTGGAACGGTTGATTGCTGGCTTGTATGGAAACTGACAGGCGGCGCTGTACATGCAACAGATTACACAAACGCATCAAGAACAATGTTGTTTAACATTCATACGCTGGAGTGGGATAAGGAACTTTTGGAATACTTTAATATTCCGCAATCTATGCTTCCAAAGGTTCTTCCAAGCAGCTGCATTTACGGAAAAACAGATCCAGAGGTTACAGGTGGTGCTATTCCGATTGCGGGAATTGCGGGAGACCAGCAGGCAGCACTTTTTGGTCAGTGCTGTTTTGAACCTGGTGATGTAAAGAATACATACGGAACAGGATGCTTTCTTTTGATGAATACAGGTGCAGAGCCGGTAAGCTCTGATCATGGACTTGTCACAACAATCGCAGCAGGTTCGCCGGGTGAAGTGCAGTATGCGCTTGAGGGAAGTGTGTTTGTTGCAGGAGCGACAATTCAATGGCTTCGTGATGAGCTTTGGATGATTAGAAGTGCTTCTGAGACAGAAAGCTTATGTCAGTCTGTTGAGGATACGGCAGGTTCTTATCTGGTGCCGGCATTCACAGGACTTGGTGCACCATATTGGAATCAATATGCAAGAGGTACGTTTGTAGGACTGACAAGAGGTGTAAGCCGTGCTCATTTTGTGCGCGCAGCCGTTGAATCACTTGCGTATCAGGTACATGATGTGCTTGAAGCAATGGAGCAGGACAGCGGTTATACAATTGAGATATTAAAGGCAGATGGCGGTGCAAGTGCAAATAATTTCCTTCTGCAGTTTCAGGCAGATATTCTTGATGCACAGGTAGATCGCCCAGGATGTATCGAGACAACAGCACTAGGTGCAGCTTACCTGGCAGGCCTTGCAACAGGATATTGGAAGGATAAAGAAGAGATTCGTGCCAATTGGCAGCTGCAGCGTTCATTTATGCCGTCAATAGGAGAGACAAAGAGAAAGCAAAAGCTAAAGGGCTGGAAAAAGGCAGTTCGCTGTGCGCTTTTCTGGGCAAATGATGAAGAGGAATAAAAAAGAAGGCAGTCCCGATAAGGATTGCCTCTTTTGTTTAAGAATTAATTCTGTTCGCTTTGATTTTTCTGATACTCCAGTGCAGCACCGATGAAGCCCTTAAACAGTGGATGTGGGCGATTTGGTCTTGACTTTAATTCTGGATGAGCCTGGGTACCAATAAACCACGGATGATTTGGAAGCTCGATCATCTCTACAATGCGGCCGTCTGGTGAGATACCAGAAAGAGTCATGCCGTGAGAAGTGAGGGCAGCACGGTAATCGTTGTTGACCTCATAACGGTGACGATGACGCTCTGCGATTTTCTCAGTGCCGTAAAGCTGATAAGCCTTTGTGTCCTTTCCTAAGATACATGGATAAGAGCCAAGACGTAATGTACCACCGATGTCAGTGACACCATTTTGATCTGGCATCAGATGGATAACTGGATGAGCGGTTTGCGGATCAAGCTCAATGCTGTGTGCATCGCGAATGTCAAGAACATGACGGGCAAACTCAACGATTGCCATCTGCATGCCAAGGCACAGGCCAAGGAATGGAATGTTATTTTCACGTGCATAGCGGATAGAGGTAATCATGCCCTCAATACCACGATCACCAAAGCCGCCAGGAACGATAACACCGGATACATCCTTTAATTGTTCAGCTACATTCTCAGTTGTTACCTGCTCAGAATCAACCCATTTAATAGTTACACTTGCATGATGAGCAACACCGCCGTGCTTAAGTGCCTCAACAACACTGATATATGCATCGTGAAGTGCGGTATACTTTCCGACAAGAGCAACGGTTACAGAGCTTGTCGGATTCTTCCATGCATCCACCATAGCTTTCCACTCGTCAAGATCAGGTTTTGGACTATCAAGACCAAGGCATTCACAGGCAACGTCTGCTAAATGTTCTTCCTCAAGCATAAGCGGAACCTCATATAATACGTCACAGTTCAAATTTTCTAATACGTGGCTGACTGGAACATTACAGAACAGACCGATCTTAGCCTTCATCTGGTCGCCCATTGGGTAATCGCTGCGGCACATGATAACATCTGGCTGAAGTCCCATTCCCTGAAGCTCTTTAACGCTTGCCTGTGTAGGCTTTGTTTTCAGCTCCTGAGAAGCAGACAGATACGGGATCAGGGTAACATGAATCAGCATAGAATTGTTGCGGCCAACCTCATGCTGGAACTGACGGATAGACTCTAAAAACGGCTGACTCTCGATATCACCGACAGTACCGCCAACCTCGATAATGGCAATTTCTGTCTTATCAGTTGTAAAATTGCGGTAGAAACGATCCTTAATTTCATTTGTGATGTGAGGGATTACCTGTACGGTACCGCCGCCGTAATCGCCACGGCGCTCACGCTGCAGTACGCTCCAGTAAACCTTTCCAGTGGTAACATTGGAATTGCGGGTGAGACTTTCATCGATAAAGCGCTCATAGTGACCAAGATCAAGATCAGTCTCAGCGCCGTCATCGGTGACAAACACCTCTCCGTGCTGAACCGGGTTCATAGTTCCTGGGTCAATGTTGATATAAGGGTCGAATTTTTGCATAGTAACGGTGTAGCCGCGCGCCTTTAACAGACGGCCAAGTGATGCGGCAGTGATTCCTTTTCCAAGTCCGGATACGACGCCTCCGGTGACAAATACGTACTTAACAGGCATAATTACCTCCTCTGAAGAAAAATAAAAGTGTCAATAGTAAAATGCGTGTATGAACTATTCAGCCATATAAAATAAATCCATATATTACAGAAAGCAATTTTACTGGCTCTGAATAGTCAACAAAATCAGAGTTATTATACAACCATTTTTTTTTCAGCGCCACTATTATTTCACAGAAATTTTATTGCAATATTGCATGTTCAATTATATAATAGTTACAGTTTACTTCTCATGTATGTTTCTTAGACTTCGCTAAAGCAGCTTTATAAGGCACGCATGATGGGTACTGAAAATGAAGAAAGGTGAGGAACGAATGGACGACAGGGAAAGAAAACCTGATAACAGGAATAACAAAAAACGAAATTATCAGTTGTATATAATCTTGGCGATTGTAGCAGCAGTTACTGTTGCACTGATAACGGGACTGGATTCTCTAGTCAAGAAAAGTACGACAAAAAAGGTAACGTACGATGAGTTTGTGGAAGCAGTAGAGGAAGGAAAGGTAGATTCAGTAAAGATTTCCAGCGCAAGAGTAACCTTTACGCTGACAGATGATCTTCGTATGACTTATTATACGCCATATCTTCCAGATTCAAATTTACTTCCTATGCTGAATGAGGCAGGTGTAGAATATACTGGTACGGAGGATAGCTCAGGCTCAGCTATACTTGAATTTATTTTAGTGTATATTCTTCCATTTGCATTGATCTGGATTCTGATGGGATTTTTTATGCGCCGTATCGGAGGAGGTTCCGGCGGCATGATGGGCATTGGAAAGGCGAACACAGCAACTAATATGAGTCGTGCAACTGGTGTAACATTTGCTGATGTGGCTGGTGAGGACGAAGCAAAGGAGTCATTGACAGAAATTGTTGATTTCTTACACAATCCACAGAAATATGTGCAGATCGGTGCAAAGCTTCCGAAGGGCGCACTTCTTGTAGGTCCTCCAGGAACAGGAAAGACGCTTTTGGCAAGAGCCGTTGCAGGCGAGGCTAAGGTTCCGTTCTTCTCGTTGTCTGGTTCTGATTTTGTAGAGATGTTTGTCGGTGTTGGTGCATCAAGAGTGCGTGATTTATTTAAGACTGCACAGCAGAATGCACCGTGTATCATTTTTATTGATGAGATCGATGCTATCGGTAAGACAAGAGATACACGCTACGGTGGAAATGATGAGCGTGAGCAGACATTAAATCAGCTGCTCTCTGAGATGGATGGATTTGATGCTTCTAAGGGTGTACTTGTCATGGCAGCGACTAATCGTCCTGAAATTCTTGATAAGGCACTTCTTCGTCCGGGTCGTTTTGACCGACGTGTCATCGTAGATAAGCCTGATCTTAAAGGTCGTATTGCAATCTTAAAGGTTCATGCAAAGGATGTGCGAATGGATGATTCTGTTGATTTAGAGGCAATTGCGCTTGCAACAAGTGGTGCTGTAGGTTCAGATCTTGCTAATATGATCAACGAGGCAGCGATCACTGCAGTAAAAAGAGGAAGTCAGGTGGTATCTCAGAAGGATCTTCTTGAGGCTGTCGAGGTTGTTCTTGTCGGTAAGGAAAAGAAGGACCGCGTCATGAATCAGAAAGAAAGACGTATCGTTTCCTATCATGAGGTTGGCCATGCACTTATCAGTGCACTTCAAAAGGATTCAGAACCTGTACAGAAAATCACAATTGTACCAAGAACAATGGGTGCGCTCGGTTATGTAATGCAGACACCGGCAGAGGAAAAATTCCTAAATTCCAAGGAAGAAATCTTAAATATGGTTGTCATGGCGCTCGGAGGACGTGCCGCAGAGGAACTTGTCTTTAACAGCGTGACAACTGGTGCATCAAATGATATTGAGCAGGCAACTGCCTATGTCAGAAATATGATCACAATGTATGGTATGTCAGATGAATTTGGTCTGATGGCACTTGAGACAGTAGAAAACCAGTACTTGGACGGACGCAGAGTGCTAAATTGTGCTGATGCAACGGCCGCTCAGATTGATCAGGTAGTAAAGGAAACGCTTAAGAAATGCTATGAGCAGGCAAAGCAGATGCTTTCTGAGAACAGAGAGGTCATGGATCATTTGGCAGAGTTCTTAATTAAAGAAGAAACAATTACTGGAAAAGAGTTCATGGAAATCTTCCATAAATATCGTCTGGAGCAGATGGAACGTCAGGTTGGTATGGACGTATCAGACAACACAAACGAATAAAGAACAAAACATATTGATTTAATCTATTATGGACGCTCATTTATAAAAGAAGCACAATTTTTTTATGTTGATTTGCTTTGCTTATGAATGGGCGTTTTTTAAAGGAGCAAGTATGGAGCAAGATGATTTTTTAGCACGAAAAGAGCAGATATTAAATCGCAATTCTGCGAAGAATTTCAAAGAATTTAATATTGAAAATGAATTAAAAAAGTTGCCTGCAAAGCCGGGCGTCTATTTGATGCATGATGCATCGGACGAGATTATTTATGTCGGAAAGGCGATTAAGCTTTGTAATCGTGTACGCCAGTATTTTCAGCGCAGTAAAAAGCCGTCTGCCAAAATCGAGCAGATGGTTTCTCATGTTTCATATTTCGAATATATTGTGACAGACTCTGAGATGGAAGCACTGATTTTAGAGTGCAATCTGATAAAGAAACATCGTCCGCGCTATAATACGATGCTTATGGATGACAAGGCATACCCGTATATTAGAATTACAGTCGATGAAGATTTTCCAAGAGTTATGCTTGCGCATAAGCAGGTGCGTGATAAGAGCCGTTATTTTGGACCATATCCGAGCGGACTGGCTGTTAAGGACACACTAGAACTAGTGCATAAGCTCTTTGGCATTCGCACCTGTAATCGTGTTTTGCCGCGCGATCAGGGAAAGGAACGTCCTTGCTTGAATTATCATATCGGTCAGTGTATGGGACCATGCCAGGGGTATGTCACAAAAGAGGAATATGGGAAACAGATTGACCGCGTGATTTCGCTGCTTAATGGAAATTATGTGCAGCTGAGAAAAGAACTCGAGGAAAAAATGAAAGCTGCGGCGGCAGAACTTGAGTTTGAAACGGCTGCAAAATACAGAGATCTTGCAGAAAGCATTACAAAAATTGCCCAACAGCAAAAGATTACAGACAGCAGTTCATTAAATGACCGTGATGTGATTGCCAGTGCAATAGAAGGCGCTGATGCAGTTGTACAGGTCTTTTTTGTCCGTGAAGGCAAGCTGATTGGCCGTGATCACTATCATGTCAGCGTAGCCGGCGGCGATACCGAGGCAGATGTTTTAAGCAGTTTTGTAAAACAATATTATGCAGGAACACCATTTCTTCCAGGTGAAATTTATATTCCATGCGAGCTAGAGGATATGGAAGTGATTGGCAGCTGGCTAACGAAAAAGCGTGGCAAAAAGGTTGAAATTCTAGTGCCCAAGCGAGGCCGTAAGGAAAAAATGCTTGAACTTGCTGCGCAGAATGCAAAGATTGTTCTGCGTCAGGATAAGGATCGCATAAAGCGCGAAGAGGAACGCACAACAGGTGCGCTAAAGGAAATCGAAGGCTGGCTAAACTTGACGCATATTGACCGCATAGAAGCATATGATATTTCTAATACAAGCGGTATGGAATCAGTTGGATCTATGGTTGTTTTTGAAGGTGGAAAGCCAAAAAGAAACGATTACAGAAAGTTCAGGATAAAAAGCGTGCAGGGGCCAAATGATTATGCCTCAATGTACGAGGTGCTGACAAGGCGTTTCGAGCGTGCAAAAACAGGCAGTGAAAGCACATCCGACAGTTTCGTGCGTCTGCCAGACGTCATCATGATGGACGGTGGACGAGGTCAGGTCAATATGGCGCTTGAAGTCTTGGGAAAATTGGAAATGTCCATTCCAGTATGCGGCATGGTAAAGGATGATCATCATCACACAAGAGGCTTGTATTATAATAACGTAGAGCTTTCAATCGACACACATTCAGAAGGATTTCATTTAATTACACGCGTGCAGGACGAAGCACATCGCTTCGCCATTGAATACCATAAAAGTCTGCGCGGCAAAAAAGAAATTCATTCTATTTTAGACGATATTCCAGGCATAGGACCAAAGCGCAGACTGGCATTAATGCGTCAGTTTGGAGATATTAATGAAATCCGCGAGGCCACAGTCGCACAATTAGCAGATGTCGAAGGGATGAACGAGCGCGCCGCCGAGTCGGTCTATGAGTTTTTTCATTCAGTAGTTTACAAAACGGACACAAATTGATACAATGAAGAAAAAAAAGGAGATAAATTTATGAGCGGAGTTACTATTTCAGCATTAATTAAAAAAATGAATTTGGAACTTTTGACAAAAGAGATAAATACAGACAAGATCAAACTGTATCATCCGGATGTTAATCGTCCGGCACTGCAGCTGGCGGGCTATTACGAGCATTTTGATCGTGAGCGTGTTCAGCTGATTGGTGTTGTTGAGTATACCTATATGCAGCGCATGACAGAAGAGCAGCGTCTGGAAAATTATGAAAAGTTGCTTTCAAGCGAGATTCCATGTATCATCTTTTCCACAAATAATAGACCTGGTGAGACATTTTTAAAGATTGCAAGCAAATATAAGGTTCCTGTTATGCTTTCTGAGAAAAAGACCTCTCCTTTGATGGCAGAGATAATTCGTTGGTTAAATGTTGAGCTGGCACCGACAATCTCAATTCATGGTGTGTTAGTCGATGTTTATGGTGAAGGTGTGCTGATTACTGGAGAGAGCGGCATTGGAAAGAGCGAGGCAGCGCTGGAGCTTATAAAGCGAGGCCATCGTCTTGTATCTGATGATGTTGTAGAGATACGTAAGGTAAGTGATGAGACATTAGTTGGAAGTGCACCAGATATCACAAGACATTTTATCGAGCTTCGAGGCATAGGAATTATCGATGTTAAGACATTATTTGGTGTCGAGGCAGTTAAAAACACGCAGGCAATCGATATGGTTATTAACTTGGAGGATTGGGATAAGGATAAGGAATATGATCGTCTTGGTCTGGAGGATCATTATACCGAGTTTCTTGGAAACAAGATCGTCTGCCACAACATTCCGATTCGTCCGGGCAGAAACCTTGCGATTATTGTAGAGTCAGCGGCTGTCAACTACCGTCAGAAGAAGATGGGCTATAATGCAGCTAGAGAGCTGTATAATCGTGTACAGCAAAATCTTGCCAGGAGAGATGACGATTGAAGGAATTTATGGAAATGGAAAGACAATTACAGGATAATGTTACAAAGAGGCTTCAGGCTATTTTAGAACCAGAGGATCTTCTTTTTGATGAGCCGATGAAGGACTACACGACTTTTCGAGTTGGAGGACCGGCAAAATGGATGGCAGCTCCGCAGGATGAGCAGCAGCTTCGCGTAATTTTAAAAATTTGCAGAAAACTGCAGATTCCATGCTTTATTCTTGGACGCGGCAGCAATCTGCTTGTCAGCGACAAAGGTTTTGACGGCGTGATTGTAAACTTACGAAAACATTTCAATAAAATTGAAGTAGATCGCGAAAATAAAACAATCACAGCAGAGGCAGGCGCATCACTTCCGGCTGTGTCACAGGCGGCACTATCTGCAGGACTTACAGGTCTTGAATTTGCTGCTGGCATTCCGGGAACAATGGGTGGCGGTCTGTTTATGAATGCAGGCGCGTATGGCGGCGAGCTAAAACAGGTCGTAACAGAAGCAACTGTAATGACAAAGGACGGCATGATTTTACATGTGCCGGCAGAGCAGATGGCGCTTGGTCATCGTCTTAGCAGCTTTATGCAGACTGGTGAGATTATTCTTTCTGTTAAGATGCAGTTAACACAGGGAAATCCAGTTGTAATTAAAGAAACTATGGATGATTTTAACAGTAGGCGAAGAGAGAAGCAGCCGCTTGAATACCCAAGTGCAGGAAGCACCTTTAAGCGTCCAGCAGGTTATTTTGCCGGAAAGCTGATCGAGGATGCAGGCCTTAAGGGATTTTCAGTTGGCGGAGCGCAGGTTTCAAAAAAGCATGCTGGTTTTGTAATCAATACTGGTTCTGCAACTGCAGCTGATATTTGGAATCTTTGCAATGAGATACAAAACAGGGTTCAAAATGAGTTTGGTGTAACGCTGGAAATGGAAATTCAGAAGCTTGGTTCATTTGAGCAGCAAAAAACAAAGGGTTAAAAAATGAGAATTGTAATTGTAACAGGAATGAGCGGTGCAGGAAAAACAACTGCACTCAAGATGCTTGAGGATATGGGCTTTTACTGCGTTGACAATTTGCCAATTCGCCTGATTGAAAAGTTTGTTGAGCTGATTAAGGGTGGCGGCACTGAGGCAAATGATATTGCGCTGGGCATTGATATTCGTAATCCTGAGTTTATTGGACTTATGAGCGAGGTCATTACGCAGCTAAAGCAGGAAGAAATTGACTGTAAGGTTTTGTTTCTTGAGGCATCAGATGAATGTCTGATTAAGCGTTATAAGGAAACACGCCGCAGCCATCCGCTGTCACAGGGACAGCGAGTAGAGGTTGGAATTGCAAAAGAGCGAAAGTTAATGGCAGAATTGCTTTCTAAGTCCGATTATGTTATAAACACGTCGCAGCTTCTGACAAGAGAACTTAAGGCACAGCTAGAAGATATACTTTTAAAAGGCTTTGATTATAAAAATCTTTTTGTGACAGTGCTTTCATTCGGCTTTAAGTATGGAATACCTACAGATGCTGATCTTGTCTTTGATGTGCGATTTTTGCCAAATCCGTACTATTTTGAAAACATGAGACTGCTGACAGGAAATGATGCACCTGTCCGCGACTATGTTATGAGTTCAGACACGGCAAAAGTATTTTTAGAAAAGCTCACCGATATGGTGACATTTCTGATTCCCCATTATATTGATGAGGGAAAATCCCAGCTAGTCATAGCAATCGGCTGTACAGGCGGCAAGCACCGCTCTGTTACGATCGCCAATGCACTTTATGAAAAATTAAAGGGCAAAGAGGGCTATGGGCTGAGACTTGACCACAAGGATATTGAGAAAGATGGAAGAAGAAAATAAGAAAGAAAAAGAAGGAGCCTCCTTTTCCATGCAGGTAAAGGAGGAGCTTTCCTACGTAGAAGGAACATCACGCCACTGTAAGCTGGCAGAGTTAGCAGCGTTAGTTCTTTGCTGTGGACGGCTGGTGGACAGGAAAAAAGATGATGGTTATAAAGAAAGTTGCATTAGTAAAACGTTACTTTTCGAGTCAGAAAATGAAACAGTTTTAAGAAAGTACTTTACTTTTGTACAAAAAACATTTAATATAGAGTTAATGCGTGTATACAAGGGAAACGGATATGCTTTAGAGCTGAATGAACAAGACACAAAAACGGTTTTGCAGGCAATAGAGCTTTCTGAAGGGGAACCCCTGGAAAATTGCGTTGCAGACAGCAGACTTTTGCTTCGAAATTGCTGCCGCAGGGCTTTTGTCCGGGGTTGTTTTCTGGCATCCGGCTCAATCAGTGCGCCGCAGAAAGGGTATCATTTTGAAATCGTTACCGTTTCAGAAAAGCGAGCGCAGCAACTGCAGCAGATCATCCGCACTTGTGGGATTGATGTAAAAACAGTGGTACGAAAAAAGTATCATGTAGTTTATGCAAAAGAAGGAGAGCAAATCGGAGATCTGTTAAGTTTGATGGAAGCACCAAAAGCCAGAATGAATTTTGAAAACATTCGCATTCTAAAGGATGTCCGCAACAGTGTGAACCGCAAAGTAAATTGTGAGGCTGCCAATCTGAATAAAACGGCAAATGCCTCATTGGAGCAAGTTAGAGATATTGAATATATCAGTGAATATTACGGCCTGGAAAGTTTACATGAAAATTTAAGACAGGCCGCACGTCTGCGTCTTGAAAAACCAGACGCCTCTCTGACAGAACTGGGAAAAATGATGGATCCGCCAGTAAGTAAATCTGGTGTTAACCATCGTTTTAAGAAACTTAAGGCATTAGCGGATCAGATGAGAGAAAAAGGAGGAAGATTATGATAACAAAGACAATTACAGTGGAGATTCCAGCAGGACTAGAGGTACGCCCGGTGGCAGTGCTCGTTCAGGTAGCAAACCAGTATAGCAGCAGCATTTACGTAGAGAGCGGAAACAAGAAGGTAAATGCAAAGAGTATCATGGGACTGATGACATTAGGACTTCGTGCAGGTGAGTCTGTTACTGTACATGCAGATGGTTCTGATGAGGAAGACGCTGTAGATAAGATCGAGGCATATCTGACAGGAAGAGCAGTTATCAATGCAAGAGCATAAATAATAATTCTGATAAAAAAAGCCGTGTGAGCATAACTGCCCACACGGTTTTCTTGTTTTTATTCATAATCAGCAGTATTTGTTAGGAGTTTAAAGCCGCCCCAATATCGAAAGATTGCTTTTGCCAGAATTTTGTCACGTGCAACATAAGTATTATTCCAGTATCGCGAATCTTTTGAGTTATTTCTGTTATCACCCATCATAAAATAGCAGCCCTCGGGAACCTGAAACTGCATACCATCGTTTGCGATAACCCATTCCTCCTTCAAATAATCCTCTTTTAATGGAGTAGTGGAGTCATTGATATAGACCTTACTGTCTTTTATTGTGACAGTCTCACCTGGAAGTCCAATGATTCGCTTGATGTAGTTTATAGATTCGTTGTCAGGATACTTAAAGATTACTATGTCACCACGCTTTGGATCCTCCATAAGATAAGAAAGACGAAAACCGAACAATCGATCACCAGTCATGATTGTGTTTTCCATTGAGCCAGATGGCACCTTTGCATTTAACAGAATAAAATTGTTAATCAAAAGTGCAGCAACAATGGCAATGCCTATGCTGATCACATATTCAAGAATATTTTTTGCTGTTGATTCTTTTTCATCCGTTTTCTTATTGTCTTTTTTTTCATTCATTTGCAGGTCATTTTCCTGCTCAGAAATATTGTTTTGCTCCATATGAGTACCTGTACCTTTCTCTTTGCTGTAACACTGCTGCAGCTGAAAATTTGCGTAAACGCTTTTGTAGAAGTATAGCATAAACGAAAGGAAAAGTCTATTGTCAATTGGCGCTTTGCAACTAATGTTTGCTTTTCGCACGGAAAAATGATAAACTATGTTATAGTTCGCGTGATCTTTAAAAGGAGAATCTCGTGAGCAGGAATTGTGATGAGAATTGACCACAAAAGAAGGAGGCTTCTATGGCATTTACACATCTTCATGTGCATACAGAGTATAGTCTGCTCGACGGCTCATGTAAGATAAAGGAATTAATTGACAGAGCAAAAGAGCTGGGGATGCAGTCTCTGGCGATTACAGATCACGGCGTCATGTACGGCGTGATTGATTTTTATAAAGCAGCAGTTAATGCAGGTATAAAGCCCATTATAGGCTGTGAGGTTTATGTGGCACCGGAATCAAGATTTGACAGAGAAGCAGGCGGACAGGGAGATGATCGTTATTATCATCTGGTGCTGTTAGCAGAAAATGATACAGGCTATCATAACCTGATGAAGATTGTTTCAAGAGGTTTTACGGAAGGCTATTATTATAAGCCGCGTGTAGATAAAGAACTTCTTGAAAAATATCATGAGGGCATAATTGCACTAAGTGCATGTCTGGCAGGTGAGGTGGCAAGAAATGTCACAAGAGGTCTTTATGAGGACGCAAAAAAAGCAGCGCTTTCCTATGAGAAAATTTTTGGAAAGGGAAATTTCTTTTTAGAACTGCAGGATCATGGAATCAGTGCACAGGCAACTGTTAATCAGGCACTTCTTCGTATGAGTGAGGAGACAGGGATTGAGCTTGTAGCAACAAATGATATTCATTATATAAATGCAGAAGACGCAGAGCCTCATGATGTACTTTTATGTATACAGACCGGAAAAAAGGTAAACGATGAGAACCGCATGCGCTACACGGGAGGCCAATATTATTTAAAATCTGAGCAGGAAATGCGTGATCTGTTTCGTTATGCACAGCAGGCGATTGACAATACAGCAAAAATTGCAGACAGATGTAATGTTGAGATTGAGTTTGGAAAGACAAAGCTTCCAAAGTTTTCTGTGCCGGATGGCTACACATCAGAACAGTATCTTGAGAAGCTTTGCCGTGAAGGATTGGTGCGTCGTTATGGTGAGGAGGCATCACAGGTAGAAAAACGTCTTGACTATGAGCTTGGTGTTATAAAAAGGATGGGCTATGTTGACTACTTTTTGATTGTGTGGGATTTTATTCATTTCGCAAAATCAAAAGATATAATGGTTGGTCCGGGACGAGGTTCAGCAGCAGGAAGTGTAGTTGCGTACAGTCTGGAGATAACAGATATTGAGCCGCTTCGCTATCAGCTTCTGTTTGAGCGTTTTTTAAATCCAGAGCGTGTATCTATGCCAGATATTGATGTAGACTTTTGCTTCGAGCGCCGTCAGGAAGTAATTGACTACGTTGTAGAAAAGTATGGCAAAGATCAGGTCGTTCAGATTGTTACATTTGGTACGCTTGCTGCCAAAAACTGTATCCGCGATGTTGGACGTGCACTTGATTTGCCATACTCGCTTTGCGATATGATTGCTAAGCTTATTCCAGCTGAATTAAATATGACAATTGACCGTGCATTAAATGTCAACCCAGAGCTTCGGTCTCATTATGACAGCGATCCGCAGGTTAAAAAACTTATTGATCTCTCAAAGAGGCTTGAAGGTCTTCCGCGTCATACATCAATGCATGCGGCTGGAGTTGTCATAAGCCAGCGTGCCGTAGACGAATATGTGCCGCTCTCAAGAGGAAGCGATGGTGCAGTTGTCACACAGTACACTATGACAGCCTTAGAAGAGCTAGGTCTTTTAAAAATGGATTTTCTGGGACTTAGGACGCTTACAGTTATACAAAATGCAGTAAATAATGTTAAGCGAAGTCAGGGCATTGCATTAGATATCAGTAACATTGATATGAATGATTCACAGGTACTTGCCTCAATTGGAACAGGTCATTGTGAAGGTATTTTCCAGCTTGAGAGTGCAGGAATGAAAAACTTCATGAAGGAGTTAAAGCCAGACAGTCTTGAGGATATTATCGCTGGAATTTCTCTATATCGCCCAGGTCCTATGGATTTTATTCCGAGATATTTAGAGGGAAAAAATAATCCGGAAAAAATCACATACGAATGCCCACAGTTAAAGCCGATTCTTGAACCTACGTATGGATGTATAGTGTATCAGGAGCAGGTTATGCAGATTGTTCGTGATCTTGCAGGCTATACGCTTGGACGAAGCGATCTTGTGCGCCGTGCAATGGCTAAAAAGAAAGCAGCTGTGATGGAGAAAGAGCGTCAGAATTTTGTGTACGGCAATGAAGAAGAAGGTGTTCCGGGATGTATTTCACGCGGAATTGATGAGAAAACGGCAAATCATATATATGATGAGATGATTGATTTTGCAAGATATGCGTTTAATAAGTCACATGCTGCAGCATATGCGGTTGTAGCATATCAGACGGCTTATTTAAAATATTATTATCCTGTTGAATATATGGCTGCACTTATGACGTCTGTAATTGAAAATTCTGGAAAAGTTTCTGATTATATTCAGGTTTGCCGTAAGATGGGAATTTCAATCGTTCCGCCTGATATAAATGCCGGTGAGTGGGATTTTTCTGTGCGCGATGGAAAAATCTGTTATGCATTATCTGCCATAAAAAGCATTGGACGAAATGTTATTTTAGCGATTGTGCGTGAGAGAAAAGAAAATGGAGCATACACAGATCTTCAGAATTTCTTAGAGCGCATGTATGGCGGTGAGTTAAATAAACGAGCCGTTGAAAATCTGATAAAGTCAGGTGCGATGGACTGCATTGAAGGCAACAGAAGACAAAAAATGGAAGTTTATTCCTCTATTATGGATGAATTAGCCAGAGAACAGAAACATTCTATGACAGGACAGTACAGCCTGATGGATTTTTTAGAGGGTCCGCAGAAGGATGACTTTAAGATTTCATTCCCAAAAGTACCAGAATATGAGCCAGGAGCACTTCTCGCAATGGAAAAAGAGGTGCTTGGAATTTATATCAGTGGTCATCCGCTAGAGGCTGACAGAAGTCTCATCGAGAAAAATATCACAGCAGTCAGCAGTGATTTTATTCAGGATGAGGAGACTGGAATGGCAAGGGTGCGAGATCAGGCCATTGTTACGGTGGCAGGAATGATTGCAGCAAAAACAGTTAAGACAACAAAGACAAACCAAATGATGGCATTTCTGATGCTTGAGGATTTACGAGGAACTCTTGAGGTGATTGTTTTTCCAAAAGATTACGAAAAATATCGCGCAATTCTCAGTCCAGATCAGAAAATTTTTGTTAAGGGCCGCGTGTCACTTGGAGATGAGGTGCAGGGAAAACTGATCTGTGAAAAGATAGTGGCATTTTCTGAGATTCCGGGTGAGCTGTGGATTCAGTTTCAAGATCTTGAAAGCTACCAGATGAATGAAAAGAAGCTTCTGTCTATGTTGGCACCGTGGGATGGAAAAGACACAGTAGTGGTTTATCTTTCCAACACAAGACAGTACCAAAAGCTGCCGCCAAGCCGATGTGTCGGCATTTGTCCACAGCTTATTGACCAGCTTGACCAAGTATTTGGAAAAGAAAATATAAAAACATTGAAAAAAATCAAGGAAAAGCTCTAAATTGTATTGAAAAACTTTGCAAAATCAATTAGAATAAGTATTGGTAAATTTTTAACACACTTTACCAGACAGCAAGAAAAACACAAAATGCAAGGCAAAAAGATAAGAAACATGTCAAGACAGCAAGGAGGAAACGTCATGGCAAATAAAGTAAAGACAATTGGTGTATTAACAAGTGGAGGAGATGCTCCAGGCATGAACGCCGCAATCCGCGCCGTTGTTCGTACCGGTATTGCGAAGGGTCTGAACGTAAAGGGTATTATGAGAGGTTACGCCGGACTGCTGAAAGAGGAGATCGTTGATATGGATTCTCGCAGCGTATCTGATATCATCCAGAGAGGTGGTACTATCCTTTATACAGCAAGATGTTCTGAGTTCCGTACAGAGGAGGGTCAGAAGCTTGGTGCAGAGATCTGCAGAAAGCACGGAATTGATGGTATCGTTGTAATTGGCGGTGACGGTTCCTTTAATGGAGCATGTAAGCTGGCAAATCTGGGAATCAATACAATTGGTCTGCCGGGAACTATTGATCAGGATATTGCTTGTACAGATTATACCATCGGCTTTGATACTGCAATCAATACCGCAATGGAAGCAATTGATAAGGTAAGAGATACTTCTACATCTCATGAGCGCTGCAGTATCATTGAGGTTATGGGAAGAAGCGCAGGTTACATCGCTTTATGGTGTGGTGTTGCAAATGGTGCAGAGAATATTCTTCTTCCAGAGTATTATGATGGCGATGAGCAGGCACTGATCAATCAGATCATTGAGAATCGTAAGAAGGGTAAGAAGCATCATCTGATTATTAATGCAGAGGGTGTTGGTCATTCCGCAAGCATGGCAAAGAGAATCGAGGCTGCTACAGGCATTGAGACCAGAGCAACCATTCTTGGACATATGCAGCGTGGTGGAAGCCCGACCTGTCTGGATCGTTATTATGCATCTATGATGGGTGCTCGTGCCGTAGATCTTCTGTGTGAAGGTGCAAGCAACCGTGTAGTAGCATTCCGCGATGGTAAGTTCGTTGATTACGATATTAACGAGGCACTTGCTATGAAGAAGACTATCTCTCCATACGAGTACGAAGTAAGCAAGATGCTTTCCAGATGATATAAATGAAATACAAATAAACAATAAAGTGGTCCACGGTCTTGACTGTGGACCATTTTTATAGGAAAATAACTTAAAAAAATAAGAAAAGAGGGCGATTTATGAATCAGCAGCAAAAATATATTTTGAATTTACAGAGAAAATCCAGGGAGAGAAAGCGTGAGCAGGCATTTGTAATTGAGGGAAGAAAGATGTTTGAGGAGGCACCGGCAGATCGTATAAAAATGATTGTGGCATCAGAGTCTTTTTGCAAGAGTAAGGAAGGTGCTGCGCTTCTAAAGGGAAAAAAATTTGACGTAGTAAGTGATTCAATTTTTGAGACGCTTTCAGATACAAAGACACCGCAGGGTATTCTTGCAGTAGTAAAGCAGCAGCCATATTCATTTGAAGAGCTGTTGGGAAAAGAAAAAGCATCATTTTTGCTTATCTTAGATCATTTACAGGATCCGGGAAATTTAGGAACAATCATGCGTGCAGCTGAGGCAGCAGGAGTGACTGGTATTTTAATGAGCAGTGACTGTGTTGATATCTACAATCCAAAGACAATACGAAGCACTATGGGTGCTCTTTACCGCGTGCCGTTTGTCGTATCAGAAGATTTTGCAGGCGATATAGAGCACTTAAAAAAAGCAGGTGTAAGTACATATGCCGCTCACCTAGGCGCAACAATCAGCTACGAAGGAGCAGACTATAAAAAGCCTTGCGCATTTATGATTGGAAACGAGGCGAACGGTCTGTCAGATGAGGTAGCAGCGCTTGCAGACTGTAAGATTCTGATTCCAATGGCAGGACAGGTAGAATCATTAAATGCGGCAATGGCAGCCACTGTTTTGATGTTTGAGGCAGCAAGACAGAGACGGAATTAAGTTTACAGTGAACTGTAACAAAACTAGGCCTCCTGTCGATTTGCGCGACGGCTCTCCCAAGAAAGCAGTTGACAATATTTATTAAAAATGTTACAATGCGTCTGTAACAAAGTTGTAATAAGTTTAATAAAATTGAAACAGTTATTACATAATTATGATATTTTTCATGTCTAGGACGGTAAAAAATACTGTTTGCGAAAAGTAAATGTTTCACAGACATGAAAATAAAAATGGGAGAGGTCAAATATTCAATGAAAGCTAGAGTAAAAATTCTTGTGAATGGAGCGGCAGCAACGCTTTTAACTGGTGCAGTTGCAGCTGGACTTATTCTTTCTTCAACAGGTGCACTCCAGACAAAGAATAATGATGTTCTCGCTGCGCGTGAGCTTGATGAGACACAGGAAGAGATGACAAGAGAGCAGGAGCCTCAGACAGAAGCAAATGCAGAATTGGTCAGCGCTGAACGTTATCAGCTGGGCATGCTGTGGGAGCATGAGCTAACGGCGAAAAAAACAACAGAAAAGTCAACTGAGTCTGACAAAAAAAATACAGAAAATGAGAAACGTTCATCAAGTGCATCATCTGCACAGAGTCCATTGGCAAGCTATTTTTCAGATCAGGCACTTGTAAATCCAAATACAGTAGGCAATTACTTAAATATGCGAGTACAGGCAGATGAGAGTGCAGAGGTGGTTAATACCATTAAGGCAGAAGAGCTTGTATCTGTTCTTGGCGAAGACGGTGATTGGACAAAGATTGGAGTAGACGATATGGAGGGCTGGGTAAAAACCGAGTACCTTCTGACAGGAGAAGAAGCTGCAGCATATATGCAGGAGAACGGAACTCTTTATGCAAGAGTGACTGTTCCGAATATGAATATTCGTCTTCGTCCTACAACGTCTGCAGATATTTTGGATGTAGCATACGAATACGATGCTTATGAAGTCAGCTTGCTGGAGTCTGGCTGGGCATACTGTGTATATGACGGACCTATGAAGGGGTATCTTTCAGCAGATTGTCTTGCTGTTTCATACTCACTTGGAGAGACATGGATCAATACAGATATTGCCTTAACAGAGGATAATGCAAAGCAGCTAGGTGTTGCAGTAAGTGAGAGCAGTGCAGAAAATATCCTGTTAGCATCTGCAAATAAAGTTAATACAAGTACTGATATCTCATCAGATACTACAAAAGAGGATGCAGGCAGCCAGGAAGTATTAACAGTTCTGTCACCAGATCAGGTAATGGCAATGGCATCTCAGGCAGAAACGGTAAGTTCCCAGCAAGAGGAATCTAAAGTACAGCAGGATACTGTGCCATCATCTAGTGCAGCAGCGATCGAAAATAGCACAGCAAACAGTGAGACAGCAGCACCGTCTGAGTCGGCACAGCAGCCATCTTCTGAGGCTGTACAGCCAACAGTACCAGAAACACAGCCATCTACTGAAGCTGTGACAGTAACAGGTATCGAAGCTTTCTATGTCGGTGGTACTAAGAGTGAAGGCGATGTAGTTTACAGCAATGAGGTATATGTTGTAGCAGCATACAGTGATGGAAATTATGCAACGATCACAGAAGGCTGGTCAAGCAGTGATATCGGTATGATGCTTCACGCAGGTGAAAATGTAATTACATTATCTTACGGTGGTTTTTCATCTAATATCGTTCTTACAGTAGCAGCAGCGTCGCCAGCGGCACCGGAGACACAGCCGGCAGCACCAGAGATACAGGCAGCGGCACCGGAAACGCAGCCAACAGTACCGGAGACACAGCCGTCACAGCCAACTGGAAGCATCCGTGTCACTAATGTTGCACTCAGCAGTGATTTGACGCAGTATACATTAAATCTTTGCAGTCAGTATGGTGTGGACAGTTCAGTAATATTCTCTGTTATGTATCATGAGAGCCACTTTAACGCAGGTGCTACAAGCGGAAGCGGTGCACAGGGACTGATGCAGATCATTCCAAGATACAGTGCATCTCGTATGGCGAAGCTTGGTGTTACTAATCTGTATGATCCAGCATCCAACATCTTAGTTGGAATTGATTTGCTAGCAGAGTATTACCATACATATGGCAGTTGGAATCAGGCACTGACAGCATACCGTACAGGAAACGCAGGAAATGATTCTGCTTATGCAGCAACGATCCTTGGAAGTGTAGGAATGTTCCAGACTGTTTACTACGAATAATTATGAATAATAAAAAAGAGGTCATGTCGTTTTGGACATGACCTCTTTGCAGTTTGTGATGGTGTAAATCAAATCACTTGGTAATCAATGTACCGGTCTTTCCTGCAAGTGCTTCCTTTACCTTATCGAGGGATGTGATGATTGCCTTGCGGTTTTCACCTGCAGCTACAAAGCTTACAGCTGAAGCAAGCTTAGGCAGCTTTGTTTCCTTTGCCATAGTCTGGCTGTCGATAAGCTCCATTGCCTCTGCAACAGATAAATGATCTGGAGAGAACTCCTGCGGTGTATCTGCATGAATGACAAAACGCTCAGTAGCAGATAAGAATAAAAGAACATCTGCGTCTAATTCGTGTGCCATCTTAGCAGCTGTGGCATCCTTCTCAATAACAGCACTGGCACCCTTTAAAACAGGACCCTGCTCTAATACAGCAATACCGCCGCCGCCGGCTGCGATTACGACCTGTCCGGCATCAGCGAGTGCACGAATAGCATCAATCTCATAGATCTCAATCGGGGCAGGAGATGCAACGATACGGCGGAAGCCGCCTTCCTCTTCACGAACAAAATTACCCTTGTCACGTTCTGCCTGTGCCTGCTCAGCTGTCATGATACGGCCGATAGATTTCAGCGGATGACTAAATGCATGATCAAATGGGTCAACCTTAACCTGTGTAATAATGGTGGATACTGTGTTAAAGATACCTCTGCGAAGCAGCTCAGTACGGATCTCATTCTGAAGGTCGTATCCAATGTAGCCCTGGCTCATAGCACTGCAGACTGCCATAGGTGCAACTGTAAAATCCTGATGTGCATTGCCAAATTCGGTCATAGCCATGTGAATCATACCAACCTGAGGACCATTGCTGTGTGTGATAACAATCTGATATTTTAATTCTGCAAGGTCAGCAATAGCTTTTGCTGCTTCTTTAACAGCAGTCTTTTGCTCTGGAAGCGTCTTTCCAAATGCATTGCGGCCAAGCGCAACGACGATTCTTTTTTTAGGCATAATGAAAACCTCCCTGTTATTTAGCCACGTGAATTGTAACTATTATTTTCCTTATAATCATACCATTGCAGAGAAAACAAATCAACGAAAAATCCAAAATACACGTAAAAAGTTTTTAAATTGATACAGTTCTTGTATTTGCGAAAAAATTATGATATGCTACATGAGTATTAGAGGGCTTTTTTATATTTGGAGGCAATTAATAATGGAAACTATGGAAACAAAAGTAAATACAACAAATGAGACAGAGTCTGCAGCACATCAAACAGGTATGATGGATATAAATGATTTTGATTATGATCTGCCAGAGGAGCTGATTGCACAGGATCCGATTGAGGACCGCAGCAGTTCAAGATTGCTTTTACTGGATAAAAAGACAGGCAAGACTCAGGATAAGATTTTCAGAGATATTATCGATGAATTAAATCCAGGTGACTGTCTTGTTATAAATAATACAAAGGTTATTCCAGCGCGTCTGATGGGTGTTAAGGAAGATACTGGTGCTCACATTGAGGTGCTTTTGCTAAAGAGAGAGCAGGATGATGTCTGGGAGGTACTTGTAAAGCCAGGAAAGAAGGCAAAGCCGGGAGCAATCATTACATTTGGTGATGGACGTTTAAAGGCAGAGGTGCTTGAAGTTGTAGAGGATGGAAACAGAAAGATTCGTTTTTCTTATCAGGGAATTTTTGAAGAGATTCTTGATGAGCTTGGACAGATGCCGCTGCCGCCTTACATCACACACCAGCTTAAGGATAAGAATCGTTATCAGACTGTTTATGCAAAGTATGAAGGCTCAGCAGCAGCACCGACAGCGGGACTTCATTTCACAAAGGATCTGTTGAAGAAGATTGAGGAAAAGGGTGTTGTTATCGCAAGCGTAACTCTTCATGTTGGTCTTGGCACATTCAGACCTGTAAAGGTTGAAAATGTTCTTGAGCATCATATGCACTCAGAGTTTTATCGTATCGAGCCAGAGGAAGCAGAGAAAATCAATGCAGCAAAGAAGGCTGGAAAACGTGTCATTGCAGTAGGAACGACAAGCTGCCGCACTTTAGAGTCAGCATCTACAGAGGATGGTATTTTGAAGGCGCAGAGTGGATGGACGGATATTTTCATTTATCCGGGTTATCATTTTAAAATGGTAGATGCCTTAATTACAAACTTCCATCTGCCAAAGTCTACACTTGTAATGCTTGTTTCTGCACTTGCTGGAAGAGAGCATATTTTAGCAGCCTACAAGGAAGCTGTTGAAAAGAAATATCGTTTCTTCTCATTTGGCGATGCGATGTTTATTCACTAAGAAAGGATATTTATATATGGAAGAAACAGTTCGTTTAAACAAATTTTTGAGTGAAAAAGGAATTTGTTCCCGCCGTGAGGCAGACCGTCTTGTTGATGAGGGAAAGGTCATGGTCAATGGCGTGTGTGCTGTTATGGGACAGAAGGTAAGCAGTGCAGATGAGATCGTTGTGGACGGAAAAAAGGTCAGCACAAAGCAGGTTAAGCCAGTATTGATTGCAGTCAATAAGCCGGCAGGAATCGTGTGTACGACAGCTCGTTTTGAGGGTGAGAAAAATATTGTGGATATGGTAAAATATCCTACTAGAATTTATCCGATTGGCCGTCTCGATAAGGAATCTGAGGGTCTGATTTTAATGACTAATCTTGGAGATCTGGCAAATGAAATTTCAAAGGCAAGCAATTCTCATGAAAAGGAATATGTTGTCACAGTTAATAATCAGGTAACAGAGAGCTTCTTAGATAAAATGAGAAGAGGTATGCATCTTGAGGAGCTTAATGCAGATACTATGCCATGCGTCTGCACAAAGACAGGAAACAGAGAATTTCATATTATTTTAAAGCAGGGCTTAAACCGTCAGATTCGTCGTATGTGCGCAGCATGTGGCTATCGTGTAGAGACATTAAAGCGTATTCGTATCATGAACATTCATCTTGGAAATATTCCGCAGGGAAACTTCCGTAATGTGACTGACGCAGAGTTTGATAAGCTTATTAAAACACTGTAATTATTTGTAAAAAGGCAGGTTTATTATGTCCGATTTGGAGCGTATGAAGGAGCTGGTAGAGCAGCTTGATGCGGCGGCGAGAGCATATTATCAGGAAAGCAAAGAGCTGATGAGCAATAAGGAATATGATGAGCTTTATGATGAGCTTGCCGCACTTGAAAAAAAGACTGGAACAGTGCTTGCAAAAAGCCCGACTGCACATGCTGGATATGAGGTATTAAGTGCACTTCCAAAAGAAAATCATCCATCACCAATGCTGTCTCTTGATAAGACGAAGGAAGTGTCGCAGCTTCAGGAATTTTTAAAAGATCAGACAGGCATACTTTCCTGGAAGCTTGATGGTCTTACTATTGTATTAACATATGAGAATGGTACATTGACAAAGGCTGTGACACGTGGAAATGGAATCACAGGAGAGGTTGTCACACAAAATGCCAGACAGTTTGAAAATCTTCCAGCTAAGATTCCATTTAAGGGACGTCTGGTGCTGCGTGGTGAGGCAGTTATTTCCTATAAGGATTTTGAGCGAATCAACGAGGAAAATCCTGATGCGGATGCAAAGTATAAAAATCCGAGAAACTTGTGTGCAGGTTCTGTGCGCCAGTTAAATAGTCAGGTAACAGCAGGCCGTCATGTTCAGTTTATCGCATTTGCGCTCGTCTCGGCAGAGGATACGACCTTTAATAATTCAAGACGCTACCAGTTTGAATGGCTTGCTGCGCAGGGGTTTGATGTTGTGACATACCGCATGGTAACTTCGACAGATCTTCCTGATTCTGTGAAGTGGTTTGCAAATCATATTGAATCGAATGAACTGCCATCAGATGGACTAGTTCTTTTGATGGATGATATCGCCTATGGTGAAAGTCTTGGAAACACAGCTAAATTTCCACGAAATGCCATGGCATTTAAGTGGAAGGACGAGACGGCAGAGACTACCCTTAGAGAAATTCACTGGAGTCCATCACGCACGGGACTTATAAATCCTGTTGCCGTGTTTGACCCTGTTGAGTTAGAGGGAACAACAATAACGCGTGCGAGCGTCCATAATGTTTCGATTGTGGAAAGCTTAAAACTTGGAATTGGTGATACAATCACTGTTTACAAGGCAAATATGATCATTCCTCAGATTGCAGAGAATCTGACACAAAGCAGTAACTTAACAATTCCGTCTGTCTGTCCAGTCTGCGGCGGACCAACAAAGCTTGTTACTAATGACGAGGTAACATGTCTGTACTGTGAAAATCCTGCATGTACGGCAAAGCAGACAAAAGCCTTTGAACTTTTTGTGAGTAGAAATGCCATGAATATGGAAGGTTTGTCAGAAGCAACCATTGAAAAGTTTATCGACTCTGGCTTTATTCACAGCTTTGCTGATATTTTCCATTTAAAGGAACATGCAGATGAAATTTGCAAGATGGATGGCTTTGGTGAAAAGTCATGTTCCAATTTGATTGCCTCAATTGATAAGGCAAGAAAGGTTAAGCTTCCAGCATTAATCTATGCACTTGGTATTCCAGGAATTGGTGTGGCAAATGCAAAGGTGCTTGCGCGTGCTTTCTACCAAGATCTTGATAAGCTTAGGGCAGCCACAGCAGAAGAACTCACTGCGGTTGATGGTATTGGCGATGTTATGGCACAGGCTGTCTGCGATTATTTTAACGATTCAGAAAAAATGAAACAGTTAGATTCGCTCCTTAAGGAACTGGAACTTGTTTTGGAAGAAAATAATGAAAAACAGTATCTTGAAAACCTTACATTTGTGATTACCGGATCTGTCCATCATTTTGCAAACAGAAGTGAGCTGAAAAACTATATCGAAAAGCATGGCGGTAAGGCGGCAGGGAGTGTATCAGCTAAGACAAGTTATCTTATTAATAACGACAAAGAATCAACTTCTTCCAAAAACAAAAAGGCAAAGGAGCTTGGTGTTTCTATCCTTTCAGAAGAGGATTTTCTTGATCTGTGCAAAAAAATGGAAGCTGGCGAGTAACGTAAAAAATGTATTCAATAAATATGAAAAGAGAATAACTTATGCCAATACGTGTAGATAATGACCTGCCTGCAAGGGAGGTACTCGAGTCTGAAAATATTTTTATGATGGGAGAGGAGCGTGCAGATACGCAGCAGATCCGTCCACTCGAGATAGTAATATTGAATTTGATGCCGCTAAAGCAGGATTATGAGATCCAACTTCTTAGGGCACTGTCAAATACGCCGCTGCAGGTCAATGTTACCTGTATGAATGTGAGCAGTCATGTGTCAAAGCACACATCTGCCAGCCATATCAATAAATTTTATACTACCTTTGAAGCCGTACGAAATATGTACTTTGACGGACTGATCATAACTGGTGCCCCAGTTGAGACAATGGAGTTTGAGGAAGTTTCTTACTGGGAGGAATTAGCGAGCATTATGGAATGGTCAAAGACAAACGTTACGAGCACGTTTCATATTTGCTGGGGAGCACTTGCCGGTCTTTATTATCATTATGGTATTCAAAAGACACCGACAGGAAAGAAGCTTTCAGGTGTGTATAGCCACCGTCTTCTTGACCGCTGTGAGCCTATTGTGCGAAGCTTTGATGATGTGTTTTATGCACCGCATTCGCGTTACTTTGGCGTAAAAAGAGATGATGTGTTAGCAAATGAACATCTTATGCTGCTTGCAGAATCAGATGAGGCAGGCTGCTATCTGATTAAAGACGATCAGGGAAATATTTATCTGCTTGGTCATCCAGAGTATGACCGCATGTCACTCGACGCAGAATATAAGCGTGATCTGGCAAAAGGCATGGATGCAGAGGTTCCGGTTCATTATTATGAGAACGATGATCCATCCACAACTCCGCTTCTTACATGGAGAGGGCATGCTAACACGTTGTATACGAACTGGTTGAATTTTTATGTTTATCAGGCGACGCCATATAAATGGTAATATGTACAAAACACTTGCGTGATTCTGCAAAATGAATTATAATGAATACGATTTTCGCATGTGTATCGGTGTTTTTTACAGAAAAATAAAAAACTATATTCATATACTTGATATTTGACGCAAGATTTGTTATATTTATAACAAGTTCGTTAATGAAATATCAATCTCGCGAAATACGAAAGGAGTTTATAATGGGAAGTAAGATTACTATTATTGGAGCAGGCAGCGTTGGTTCTACAATTGCTCATATTTTATCACTGAAGCCATATGTATCAGAACTCGTCATGATCGATATCCTTAAGGATAAGGCAGACGGTGAGATTATGGATATGGCACAGGGAACTGGTTTTAGAGATCCGATTTCTATGATTTCTGGTGATTACGAGGATGCAGCAGGTTCTGATATTGTGATTGTTACCTCTGGTGTAGCAAGAAAGCCTGGCCAGACCCGTATTGAGTTAGCAAAGACCAATGTTGCAATCATGAAGAGCATTGCACCTCAGGTAGCAAAGCATGCACCGAATGCACTGTGCATCATCGTAGCAAATCCGGTAGATGTACTGACTTATGCATTCTTAAAATATTCAGGTATGAAGGAGAGCCAGGTAATTGGTTCTGGTACACTGCTTGATACAGTACGTCTTACCTACAAGCTTTCTCAGGAGCTTGGAATTGCACAAAGAAGCATCAAGGGCTATGTTTTCGGCGAGCACGGAGACACTTCTTTTATTCCGTGGAGCATGGTAACGGTTGAAGGCATCAAGCTTGATGAGTACACAAAGGGTGCAAGAAGACTTGGCATTGATGCAAATGATTTTGATCCGGATGAAGTAATCACCTATGTACGCAAGTCCGGCGGAGAAATCATCAAGAGAAAGGGTGCTACCTTCTATGGTGTAGCAAATTCTGTTGTTGATGTCTGTGAGGCATTGATGGGTGCTCAGGATCTTGTAACTGTTGTATCTTCCATGATGCATGGTGAATATGGCGTAGATGATGTCTGTACCAGCTGCTTAACTGTAATTGGACCAAACGGTGTAAAGGGCAAGATTGAGGCAACGCTGACAGATGAAGAGGTTGCAAAGTTTAAGGCAAGTGCAGAAGCACTTAAGGCTGTTATTAAGGAAATGGATATTGAGTAATTAAAAAGCAGCAGACAACCTTTGGCGGGGCCTTGTGGGGCGTCGCCAAAGATTTATGTCTGTTTATGTTTTTTTTCTACATTTAGCAGAATTTACAAATTTAAGGAGGACTACTTACTATGGAGTATCGTATTGAAAGAGATTCCATGGGCGAGATGCAGGTTCCGGCAGATCGCTACTGGGCTGCTCAGACTCAGAGAAGTTATCAGAATTTCAAGATTGGTATCGAGAAGATGCCAACTGAAATTGTACATGCATTTGGTATCTTAAAGAAGGGTGCTGCAATTGCAAATTTCAATCTTGGTAAGCTGGATGAGGAAAGAAAGAACGTCATCTGCCAGGCAGCAGACGATGTAATTAGCGGCAAGCTGATGGATCATTTCCCACTTGCTGTATGGCAGACCGGAAGCGGTACACAGTCTAATATGAACAGCAATGAGGTTATCGCAAACCGTGGAAATGAGATTGCAGGAAAGAAGCTTCTTCATCCAAACGATCACATTAACATGTCACAGAGCTCCAATGATACATTCCCGACTGCACTTCATATCGCAGCAGCTATGAGTATCGAGGATAATCTGTTCCCGGCTATGGATAAGCTGACTGAGACCTTAAAGCGTCTTGAGTCTGAGAATGAGGATGTTGTTAAGAGTGGTCGTACTCATCTTCAGGATGCAGTTCCGATTCGTTTCTCTCAGGAGATCAGTGGCTGGAGAAATATGCTTGAGAAGACAAAGAAGATGTTAGAGGCATCTCTTCCGGGCTTAAAGGAGCTGGCACTTGGCGGTACTGCTGTTGGTACTGGACTGAATGCACCAAAGAACTTTGGACCAGAAGTTGCAAAGGTAATCAGCGAGCTGACAGGAAAAGAGTTTGTTACAGCTGAGAACAAGTTCCATGCACTTACAGCAAAGGATGATATTACATTTGCACATGGCGCATTAAAGGCACTTGCTGCTGATCTTATGAAGATCGCAAATGATGTTCGTTGGCTTGCAAGCGGTCCAAGATGTGGTCTTGGCGAAATTTCAATTCCGGAGAATGAGCCGGGAAGCTCTATTATGCCAGGTAAGGTAAATCCGACTCAGTGCGAGGCAATGACTATGGTTGCTGTTCAGGTAATGGGCAACGATGCTGCAATTGGATTCGCTGCAAGCCAGGGTAATTTCGAGCTGAATGTATTCATGCCGGTTATCGCATACAATTTCCTGCAGTCTGTAAGACTTCTGTCTGATGTCATCGTTTCCTTCAATGACAATTGTGCAGTTGGAATTAAGGCAAACAGAGAGAAGATGAAGCACAACCTGCACAACTCTTTAATGCTTGTAACTGCTTTGAATCCATACATCGGATACGACAACGCAGCAAAGACCTCTAAGAAGGCATACAAGGAGAATATTTCCTTGAAGGAAGCCTGTGTACAGTTAGGATTTTTGACAGCAGAGAAGTTTGATGAGGTATTCCATCCGGAAGAGATGGCATAAGCCGCAGGTAACGCCGCAGCTGTCTTGGCTGCGGCACAAAAACATAGCCACTATGTGGCAGAATGGAAGGAACTATGAAGTATAGCTACTACCCAGGGTGTACCCTGAAGACAAAGGCAAAAGAGCTCAATGACTATGCCATTGCTTCTGCAAAGGCACTGGGCATTGAGATGGAGGAGATTGAGGATTGGCAGTGCTGCGGCGGTGTATATTCTACCGCTACAGATGAGATTGCCAATAAGCTTTCTTCCGTCAGAGCTCTGGCTCAGGCAAGAGATAAGGGACAGGATCTTCTGACTCTGTGCTCCGCTTGTCATAATGTAATTAAGCGTGTCAATAATGACATGAGAAACAACGAGGATTTCCGTACAAGAGCTAACAATTACATGGCACCTGATATGGAATACAATGGTGAGGCCAATGTAATTCATTACCTCGAGATGCTGCGCGATGTAGTAGGCTTTGACAACTTAAAGAAGGCAGTTGTAAATCCGTTAAAGGGAAAGAAAATTGCTGCTTATTATGGCTGTCTGTTACTTCGTCCAGGCAAAGTGATGGAGTTTGATGATCCAGAGAATCCAAAGATCATGGAAGATTTCATCAAGGCTATTGGTGCAACTCCAGTTATCTTCTCACAGCGCAATGAGTGCTGCGGCGGATACATGACCTTAAATGATAAGGAACTGGCACAAAAGAGAAGCAATGCGGTTGTAGCATCTGCTTTAGAGCAGCAGGCAGACTGCATGATCACAGCCTGTCCTCTTTGCCGTTACAACCTCGTAGCCAATGCAACTGAAAACCAGATTCCAGTTTACTATTTCACTGAGCTGTTAGCAGAGGCGCTTGGCGTAAAAGAGGAGGTGCAGGCATGAATATCAATAAAGAAATGATTACTGATATCAGTGGTGTGAACCCGCGCAAGTGTATGAAGTGCGGAAAATGTTCTGCAACCTGTCCGGCATTTGATGCAATGGATTATCATCCACATCAGTTTGTTGATATGGTAGAAAACGGAAGAATCGAGGCACTGATGCAGTCTAAGTCCATTTGGAACTGCTTAAGCTGCATGGCATGTGTACAGAGATGTCCAAGAAGCGTTGAACCTGGAAAATTAGTAGAAGCAATTCGTCTGGCTGTCATTCGTCAGCAGGGCATGAATCATTTAAGCGAGGAAGCAATTCCAGAGCTGCTTGATCCAGAGCTTCCACAGCAGGCAATTGTCAGCGCATTCCGCAAGTATAAGAGATAAAGAAAGGCTGGTTTACATATGCAGAAAATAGGAGTATTTGTATGTTGGTGCGGAAGCAATATCGCAGCAACTGTCGATGTTGCGGCTGTGGTTGAAGCCTTAAAGGTTCAGCCGGGCGTAGTATACGCAACCGACTATCAGTATATGTGTTCTGCCAGCGGACAGAACATCATTAAGGATGCCATCAAGGAATACGGACTGACCGGCGTAGTAATCTGTTCCTGTTCTCCTCGTATGCATGAGGCAACCTTCCGCAAGACCGTACAGGCAGCGGGATTAAATCCATACATGCTTGAGATTGCAAACATTCGTGAGCAGTGTTCATGGATTCATAAGGATATCAAGGAAGCAACTGAGAAGGCAATCATTTTAGGCCGTTCCGCAATCGCAAAAGTTCAGTTAAATGCACCTCTTACCTCTCAGACAAGCCCAGTTGTAAAGCGTGCGCTTGTAATCGGAGGCGGTATCGCTGGTATCCAGACTGCACTGGATATTGCAGATGCTGGTTTTGAGGTTGATATCGTAGAGAAGAAGCCAACAATCGGTGGTAAGATGTCTCAGCTTGATAAGACATTCCCAACACTTGACTGTGCGGCATGTATTTTGACACCAAAGATGGTAGATGCAGGTGCAAACGATAAGATTCATCTGTATACCTACTGTGAGGTAGATAAGGTTTCAGGTTTCGTAGGAAACTTCAGTGTAACCATCAAGCAGAAGCCGCGTTACGTTGATCCGGTAAAATGTACAGGATGTGGTGCTTGTACCGAGAAATGTCCGTCCAAGAAGACACCAAACGAGTTTAACATGGGTCTGGACAACAGACCGGCAATCTACATCCCATTTGCACAGGCAGTTCCGAAGTTAGCAGTTATCGATCGCGATGCATGTATTCACTTCAAGACTGGCAAGTGCGGACTTTGTGTGAGAACTTGTGGTGCCGGAGCGATCAATTATGATCAGAAGGAAGAGTTTATCACCAAGGAGTACGGTGCAATTGTAGTTGCAACAGGTTACAATCAGATTAAGCCTGTTAAGTTTGATGAGTATCTGTATTCACAGAGCAAGGATGTTGTTACTTCCTTAGAGTTTGAGCGTATCATGAACGCAGCAGGCCCGACAAAGGGACAGCTTGTATGTCCGTCTGACGGAAGACATCCAAAGAAGATCGTATTTGTACAGTGTGTAGGCTCCAGAGGAGATTCCTGCAGAGACAAGTCTTACTGTTCAAAGATCTGCTGTATGTACACAGCAAAGCATGCAATGCTTGTAAAGGATCATCATCCGGATATCGACGTTACTGTATTTTATATTGATGTTCGTACACCAGGTAAGAACTTTGATGAGTTCTATCGCCGTGCTGTAGAGCAGTATGGTGTACATTATATTAAGGGTATGGTCGGAAAGGTAGAGCAGGGTCAGGGCTGCCTTAAGGTTCAGGCTTCTGATCTGTTAAACAACGAGCAGATCCACATGGATGCAGATATGGTTGTTCTTGCATCTGCAATTGAGCCAGATGAGAGTGCAAGAAGTCTTGCAACAATGCTGACTGCAAGTATGGATACAAACGACTTCTTTACTGAAGCTCATGCAAAGCTTCGTCCTGTAGAGAGCCCGACAGCTGGTATTTTCTTATCAGGTGTTTGTCAGGGACCAAAGGATATTCCGGAGACTGTTGCACAGGCAAGTGCTGCAGCAGCAAAGGTAATCGGCCTTCTTGCAAAGGATTCCCTGCTTTGCAACGCATGTGTAGCTCATTCTGATGAGACATTGTGTAACGGATGTTCACAGTGTGCAAATGTCTGCGCATATGGTGCTATCACCTATGAAGAGAGACTTGTTATGGACAAGGGTGTTCGTGAGACAAGAAGAGTTGCAGTTGTTAATGAAGCAATCTGCCAGGGCTGCGGTGCTTGTACGGTTACATGTCCGTCCGGCGCTATGGACCTGAAGGGATTTGCAAATAATCAGATTATGGCGGAGGTAGACGCAATATGCAAGTAAATGAGACAAATGAAAATAAAGAGTTTACTCCTCTGATCGTGGCATTCTGCTGTAACTGGTGTTCCTATGCGGGAGCAGACTTAGCTGGAAGCAGCCGTCTGAATTATCCGGCAAATGTCAAGATTATTCGTGTACCATGCTCCTGCCGTGTAAATCCGCTGTTCATTTTGCGTGCGTTTGAGAGAGGTGCTGATGGTGTTATCCTGTGTGGATGTCATCCGGGCGACTGCCATTACACAACTGGTAACTACTACGCAAGAAGAAGAATGACACTTCTGTTCTCTATGCTTGATTATCTGGGCATTGAGAAGGAGAGAGCAAGAGTGGAGTGGGTTTCTGCAGCAGAGGGTGCAAGATTTGCATCTGTTATGAATGATTTTGTGGACACCATTACAAAGCTTGGTGAAAACAGAAAGTTGAGGGATCTGCGATGCGAGAAATAAAAGAATTACTGGTGTCAAAAATCAATGAGCTTATTGATAACGGCACTGTAGACCGCGTGATCGGCTGGAAGGCCGGTGAATTCTGCTACGACGTATCTCCGGCTATCTTCACAAAGGAGAATCTGGACGAACTCGTTTATAATAGCTTCTGCGGCGCAAACCAGAGTAAATTTTTAGTAGGCGCTGCAACAATGGATGTGCCGTTCCGTGCACCGAATGCACCGGAACCGCCGCAGCCAAAGAAGATCCTTGCACTGCTTAAGCCGTGTGACTGCTACAGCTACAATCAGCTGCAGACAGAGCACAGACTGGACGCAGAGAAGGTTTATGCACTGGGAATCCCATGTACCGGAATGATCGATGTTAATAAGATCAAGGCAAAGGGAATCACAGGTATCCTTGGCATCGAGGAAGAGGGCGATACCATTAAGGTAAAGACTCTTTACGGTGATGAGGAGTGCAAGAAGAGTGAAGTGCTGTTAGAGCGCTGTATGGTATGCAAGGGCAAAAATCATGTAGCCGGCGATGAACTTTTAATTCCGGATGAGGAAGCACCAGAAGTTCCAGTAAGTGCAGATCGTATGGCTGAGGTTGCAAAGCTTGAGGCAATGACAGAGCAGGAGCGTTTTGATTTCTGGAGAAGCCAGCTGTCAAAGTGTATCCGCTGCAATGCATGTCGTAATGCATGTCCAGCATGTACATGCCGTACCTGCGTATTCGATAACCCGAAGTCCGGCGTTGCTGCCAAGGTAAACAATACTGATTTCGAGGAGAATATGTTCCACATTATTCGTGCATTCCATGTAGCTGGTCGTTGTACCGACTGTGGTGAGTGCAGCAGAGTATGTCCGCAGAACATTCCTCTTCATCTGTTAAACCGTAAGTTCATCAAGGATATTGATACATTCTACGGTGATTTCCAGGCAGGAACTGAGGTTGGCGTAAGAGGGCCGTTGATTTCTTATACTAAGGAAGACTGTGAGCCGAGTATCGTTATGGAGAGGGGGAATTAATCATGTTAAAGATTGCTATGAGTGAGATTTCCCGCCTGTTTGATGCGATTCAGGCTGTGGATGAACTGTATTTGCCGGTAGAGAAGGGCAATGAGGTAGAATTTGGTCCTTATTCTGCAGATGCAAAGGTGCGTCTTGATGCACTTCAGACTGTAAAGTCTGCAAAGGATATGTTCTTCCCGTTCCAGGAAGATCTGATGAAATTCCATATGGACGGAAAGAAGATTTCTGTAGAGGCAGCTGCAAAGAAGGATAAGGATTTTGTTGTATTTGGTGTCAGAGCATGTGATGCAAGAAGCTTTTCAATTTTGGATAAGGTTTTCCTTGCTGATCCGGTTGATACTTATTATCAGGCAAGAAGAGAGCATGGCATTGTCGTATCTATGGCATGTCACAGACCAGAGGAAACTTGTTTTTGCAGTACCTTTGGAATTGATGCAACTAAGCCAGAGGGTGATGTTGTAACATGGATCGCAGAGGATACCCTTTACTGGGAAGCACAGACAGAGAAGGGCGAGAGCTTAACTAAAAAGGTTGAGGCTGTTTTAGCAGAGAGCGATTCTAAGGCAGTAGAGGCACAGCAGGCTGCTGTTAAGGAAATCTTAAAGAAGTTGCCTCTTGCTGATCTTGATCTGTCCTATTTCACTTCTCATCCAGAGTTAGAGATCTTCAAGAGAGAAGAGTGGAAGGAACTGTCAAGCCACTGCTTAGGCTGCGGAACATGTACATTTGTATGTCCGACATGTCAGTGCTACGATGTGCGTGACTATAATACAGGACATGGCATTGAGCGTTATCGTTGCTGGGATTCCTGTATGTACCGTGACTTCACAATGATGGCTCACGGAACAAACCGTAAGAGTCAGGTAGAGCGTTTCCGCCAGAGATTCATGCACAAGCTGGTTTATAATCCTCTTAGAAATGATGGCGAGTTCTCCTGCGTAGGCTGCGGCCGCTGCTTAAAGAAGTGCCCGAATTCCCTGAATATCGTTAAGGTAGCAAAAACATTGGGAGGTACACAGGCATGAGTGAGAGAAGAGAAGAATTAATTCCTGCTCTTGGCGTTGTTACTGAGATCCGTAAGGATACACCGGATGTAAAGACATTCCGTGTTGTAACGCCAGACGGCAAGAAAGCATTTGAACATAAGCCTGGCCAGTGTGCCATGCTTTCCGTTCCAGGTGTAGGAGAGGGTATGTTTTCAATTACCTCTTCTCCGACACAGGAAGAATATATGGAGTTTTCCATTAAGAAGTGCGGATGTCTGACTAGCTGGCTTCATGCAATTGAACCAGGTCAGATGATCACAATCCGTGGACCATATGGAAATGGATTCCCGGTAGATACCGAGTTAAAGGGCAAAAATTTGCTGTTTATCGCAGGTGGTATCGGACTGGCTCCGCTTCATTCTGTAATCAACTATTGCCGTCACTATCGTGATCAGTACGGTGATATTGATATTATTTACGGTTCACGTTCTATGGATGATCTTGTAGACATCAAGGAAATTCAGGACGAGTGGTGCAACGAGGAAGGAATTAACGTTCATCTGACTATCGACCGCCCGCAGGAGGGTTGGGATGGCCATGTTGGATTTGTTCCAAGCTACGTAAATGAGCTGAATCTTTCCTTAGACAAGACAATCCTGATCTGTGGACCGCCGATCATGATCAAGTTTACTCTGCAGAATCTGCAGGCACTGGGCTTCTCAAAGAGCCAGGTATATACAACCATGGAGCTTCGCATGAAGTGCGGTATCGGAAAGTGCGGCCGCTGCAATATCGGTTCCAAGTATGTCTGCAAGGACGGTCCGGTATTCCGCTTCGACCAGCTGGATGAGCTGCCAGACGAGTACTAATCGCGAAGACAATGAGCCGTGCGCAGTCAAAGAAAATTAGCTGCTTATGCTTGCATGAAAGCAGACACTTTTCTGAGACTGCATAGGGCGAAGCCCGCGTGCGAGCGTGCGCGAAGCGCATGCGAGAGAGCACGGCGAAAAAAAGATTTGAATATGGAGGAAATATAATAATGGACGAAATGATTACAGTTTATTTATATGGTAAGAAATATACTGTTCCCTCCAGCCTGACAATTATGGAAGCTTTTGAGTATTCCGGTTATCAGCTGGTTCGTGGCTGCCGTAACGGTTTCTGTGGTGCTTGTGCTACTATTTACCGTATTAAGGGTGAGACAACTCTTCATGGCTGCCTGGCATGTTCCACAAAGGTTGAGGACAACATGTGTGTAGCATCTCTGCCGTTCTTCCCGTTAGAGAAGGAAATCTATAACATTGAGGAGATCCGTCCAACTCAGGAGATCATGATGCAGCTGTATCCGGAGATCTATTCCTGTATCGGATGTAATGCCTGTACAAAGGCTTGTACACAGCAGTTAAACACCATGCAGTACATTGCATATGCACAGCGCGGTGAGTACGAGAAGTGTGCAGAGGAGTCCTTTGACTGTGTAATGTGTGGTGTCTGCTCATCCAGATGTCCGGCTGGAATTTCTCATCCGCAGGTTGCATTACTTGCAAGAAGATTGACCGGTAAGTACTTAAAGCCAGAAGCAAAGCACCTGACAAAGCGTGTTGAGGAGATTGCAGAAGGAGATTTCGATGAGGCGATGAAGGAAATCATGAGCAAGTCTGTAGACGAGCTGAAGGATATGTACAACAATCGTGTAATCGAAAAATAAAGGAGGACGAATAAGATGAGCTTTCCATATACAGAGGAAATGATGGAGTCTGTCAAGAAAGTTGAAGCCACCAGAGCAGCCCGTATGGCAGCAGAGCCGAGACGTATGACAGCAGAAGAAAAGGATGCACTGCTTGAGCAGTATCATCCAGACTATAATCTTTCTAGCTTTGCAGAAATTATAGTAGGACCGAACAAAGGCGAGAAGGCTCCGAAGGAGTTAGTAGAGCTTTTACAGGCAAAGAGCCGTGTTCAGGGAATGAACTTAGATCTGGCTCATCCGGATTATGACGTTGACGTTCTTGTTATCGGCGGCGGCGGTTCCGGTGCATCTGCAGCAATTGAGGCACATGAGGCAGGCGCAAACGTAATGATCGTTACCAAGCTTCGTATCGGTGATGCCAACACCATGATGGCAGAGGGTGGTATCCAGGCAGCAGATAAGGAAAATGATTCTCCAGCACAGCATTACTTAGATGTAATGGGCGGCGGACATTTCGCAAACGTTCCAGAGCTTGTTGAGAAGCTTGTTATGGACGGACCAGATTGTATCAAGTGGTTAAATGACCTTGGCGTTCTGTTTGATAAGGATAAGGACGGCAACATGATTACCACACACGGCGGCGGAACTTCCAGAAAGAGAATGCATGCAGCAGCAGACTACTCTGGTGCTGAGATCATGAGAGTTCTTCGTGATGAGGTTCAGAACCGTAAGATCCCGGTTGTTGATTTCACATCTGCAATCGAAATCATCAAGGATACTGAAGGTAAGGCAGCAGGTGCTGTTTTACAGAACATGGAGACAGGTGAGATCTTAATCGCACGTGCAAAGTGCGTTATCATCGCAACTGGTGGTGCAGGAAGACTTCATTATCAGGGATTCCCGACATCCAATCACTACGGTGCAACTGCAGACGGTCTGGTACTTGCTTATCGTGCAGGCGCAAGACTTCTGTATCAGGATACATTACAGTATCATCCAACTGGTGTTGCATTCCCATCTCAGATCTATGGTGCGCTTGTAACAGAGAAGGTTCGTTCTATGGGTGCACAGTTCGTTAATGTAAACGGTGAAGCATTTATGCATCCGCTGGAAACAAGAGACGTTGCAGCATCTGGCGTAATTCGTGAGGTAGCAAGAGGAAACGGAATCCACACACCGCTTCGCGATGGTATCTGGCTGGATAGCCCGATGATCGATGCAATCCACGGAGAAGGAACACTGGAGAAGAGACTTCCAGGTATGCTTCGTATGTACTTAAGATATGACATCGATATGAGAAAGGTGCCGATCGTAATTTACCCAACACTGCATTACCAGAATGGTGGTGTTCGTGTCAGCGTAAACGGTATGTCTGATGTTGAGAATCTGTATGTTGCAGGTGAGGCAGCAGGTGGTGTTCATGGAAGAAACCGTCTGATGGGTAACTCACTTCTGGATGTTATTGTATTCGGTCGTAACGCAGGTCAGGAAGCAGGTAAGCAGTTTAAGAACGTTACACTGTCTGATCTGACACTGGAGCATGTTGACAGCTTCGAGAAGGAGTGTGAGGCAGCAGGCATTCATACCGATGAGGTATCTCCGAAGATCTTACCAGATTACAGAAGAAAAAAGTAATTCAATAAAATAAAAGCAAAAAAGCCGGGGAGACCCTCCGGCTTTTTTGAGCACAATGAAAAAAATATCAAATAGTAATAAAAATGGGGGAAGGCTATGGGATATATAAACAGTGTCCTCTCAAATCCGGCATTTCAAGTTTTTTTAATTGCAATGATCGGATATATCATAGGACGTATTAAAATTAAAGGAATTGAGGTAGGAGATGCCGGTATTCTGATTGTATCACTGATTGCCGGACACTTTGGAGTAACCTGTCCGTCATTTGCAAAGAGCATTGGTATCGTATTGTTTGTAGCATCGGTTGGTTTGATTGCTGGACCAAAGTTTTTTCATAATTTCATGCACAACTTCAAGTCTTACGTTATACTTGGCTTTTGCATTATTATTGCCGGCGGACTTTGTACAGCAGCTATCTGTCTGATTGGAAATGTAAATGGTGCTCTGGCAGCTGGACTGCTTTCAGGTGCCCTGACAAGTACACCAGGATTTGCAGCAGCACAGGAGGCAGCTGGCAGCGCAAAAGATATTGTATCAGTAGGCTATGGAATTGCCTATCCATTTGGTGTTATTGGAGTCGTACTGTTTGTGCAGCTGATGCCAAAAATCTTAAAGGTTGATATGGCAAAGGAACGCGCAAAGCTTGCAGAGGATGCAGGAAATGCACCAAAGAGTTTTAAGACAAAGGGTTTAATCGCTGTTGATTCGCTTGGCATGATGCCGCTTTGTCTGACAATCGTACTTGGCTTAATCATTGGTCTTATAAAGATTCCGCTTCCAGGCGGTGCTTTCTTTTCACTTGGAACATCTGGCGGTCCGTTAATTGCTGGTCTGTTAATTGGTCATATTGTGCATATTGGACCAATTGATCTAAAGCCGAAAAAGAGCGTCATGGAATGTATGCGTGAATTTGGTCTGATTCTTTTCCTGATAGGAGCAGGCTGCGAGGGCGGAGCTGGTTTTGTTGAGACATTAGTCGAGCAGGGACCGATCCTTTTTGTGTATGGTGTGATCATGACACTTGTTCCGATGGTTGTAGGCTATGTATTTGCAAAGAAGGTATTAAAGCTTCCGATCCTCAACAACATGGGTGCTTTGTGCGGTGGTATGACAAGTACACCAGCACTTGGCTCACTGATTCAGGTAGCAGGAACGGATGATGTGGCATCTGCCTATGCATCAACCTACCCAATTGCACTTGTAACAGTTGTTCTTGTGGAGCAGATGATAGTGCTGTTGTTCTAAAAAAATGCCAGGCATGTTTTTTCATGCCTGGCAAAATTGTTTTTAAATGGAGTTATCAGGAATCAAATATTTCTCTAACAATGTAAATGGCATACTGCCCATTTTAAGATAAGCAGCATACATATTTTTGTCAGATGAATATCCGTCAGCCATCTGTTCAAAAAGATCTTCAGTTTTATAGTAGCCAACGCTGTATGGCAGATAGACGCCAGGATCGTTAGCACAGGTATCTATAAAATTCTGGCAAGTGTTTTTATCTAATTCGCCATAATAGGTTGTTAAAAAATTAGAGGTTTCTTCTATGCCCCAGCCCTCGTAATTGACGCCAATGTCAACAACGGAGAGTGCAGCCATTCCAAGGATCATGTTAGTAAAGTAGGCATCAGCAGTTGCTTCGTCAAGTCCAGCCCATTCAAGAGAAAGCTTTTCAACGTAATAAGCCCATCCCTCTGAGGTACCAAGAGAATCAATGAGAGTCTCAATATTGTATTCAAAAGAATTTTGCATAAAATACTGGTGCTGATAAAGATGACCAGGATAGCCCTCATGTGCCATTGTAGTCCAAAGAACCATCGAATCATCGCCAACTTCGCTGGGGTTAATTCGGATAATGTTTCGACTTTCGTTATCAAGCGGGCTTGACAGATAGTAGGCCAGATTGTTCGGAACCTGAAGTGCTTCTGGAAGGTAGCTTAGTGTATATGTGGTATCACCGATATCCGGCATACATTCGGCTGCCTTTTGATTTAATGTCTGAAGAATAGCATCAGCGTCTGTTTTTGGTGCTGTCAGGGAATCAAGATCATTTAACAAATTAGGATTGTAAGAGTAAGACTGCGACAGGTTCATAAGCCCCTGTGTCAGCTTATCTGTTAGATAATCCTTAAGCTCAAGCGGTGTCATATCAGTTCCTGTATTGTCTCTTACTAAAAGTTCATAATATTCCTTACCCTGATCATAAAAAGCAAGACCTTTGCTCTCACCGGCAGAGGCTTTTTTATTTTCTAATGTTTCATAGAAAGAAGAAAAAGCAGGAAGAACTTCATCGGTCAACACTGTCTTTACCTGTTTTGTATAGTTATTAACTACATCATCAGATAATCCGGTTTCACTCACATTTGACTCAAATGCCTCAAGGTAGGGATGATTTTCTAATGTTGTCATCGCATCCTTATTTTCCAGTGCCTGCTCAAAGGCATAGAGGCTAGGCACATAGCCAATGCTTTCCTGATGTTCAATTTCCTTCACAACGTCATTTAAAAAACGTGGGATGTCTTTTAATACATCAAGATAGTTTATAATATCCTGTTCAGACAAAAGATAATATTCAGTAATAGTTGTGTTTAAAGTGGATAAAATGCCGCTCATAGGTCCTAAGGTACTCGTATAGTCAGGAAGAGTACAATATTCCAGATTAATATCAATATAGTGCTTCATTAGCTGGTAGACCTGCTTTTGCTTTGCTGTCAGCGAATTGTATTCTACTGCTGAGAGATTCTCTTTTGCACGATTTAATATTTCAGCAGTCTCGGTGAAAGTTTCACTAAAAGAGCCAAGTGGTGGATTATCAGACGGTTTATAATCCTCTGGAAAAGAAAAGGAATAGTGCAGATTAATAGGCGAAGAATCCATGATATCCCAAAAGAAAGTGTTGGCAGCATTGTCAAAAGCATCCTCTGTATTAGACGCGGCGTGTACTTTAACAGTGGTTGTTAGTGCCAGAGAGGGAATCAAAGCAGTACTTAAAAGAAATTGTTTTGCATGTAATTTAAAAAAAAACATAAAATCTCCTTTCATCATAAAAATAGTGTTTCAAATATAGAGAAAAATATGCTATGATACAGAGAGTGCTTTTAATGGCACAATCAGTATCATAATGATAAAGTTTTGCTGTTAAAAAGCTAACTATAATCATACCATGCATGGGCAACCAGACGCAAGCAAAAAAGGCAGGAAATGAAATTCATGGAGAAAAAGAATCAGAATACAAATAAAAAAATAATACAGACATCAAACAAACAGGTACATCAAATGCGAGATACCAGAACAAAAAACGCTTCACACAAGCGCTCAAAAAAACATCGAAAAAAGCAGGTATTTGGCAGACAATCCATTTTTGCAGGCGGCTTTTGCATTGTGGCTGCGCTTGCAATAGTGATTGGAATTTTTGTTTCAAATAAAACAAAAACACCGTATGAAAAGCAGGTGATTACGCTGTATGAAAAGGAAAATGAATCACTCGCAGAGCAGCAGACAAATCCTGAGGCAGGTATGGACGAGGGAATTTCTTCAGGCTTAAAACAGGTAAGAGATTATGGTGTTAAGCTGCCGGAGAGCTTTCAGAACCCGCCAATTTTTGAGAGTACATTTACTAGCACAGGAGATACTGTTCTTGATACAGCGAATCGTTATGCTGCAATGTATGATTATGATAAGGCAATTGAGACGATTCAGGCAGTGAGCGGCTATGAGAGTAATGAAGAGTATACAAAGGCTCTTGAGGAATATGATCTTGAAAAGTCCCGTCTATTCCAGTGGAATGACAACTACACAATTACACATATTTTCTTTCATACTTTGATTGTAGATCCTGAAAAGACATTTGATGTTTCACTTAGCAGCAAGGCGCAGGTGATTGCATATAACGAAGCTATGACCACAATTGATGAGTTTGTAAAAATAATTCAGAAAATGTACGATGACGGATATGTGCTTGTAGGTCTTCATGATGTGGCGGAAATGGTAACTCAGCCAGATGGAACACAGATCATGCAGATGAAGCCGATCTATCTTCCAGCAGGAAAAACACCATTTGTGCTGTCACAGGATGATGTCTGCTACTATGAGTATATGACAGGGCAGGGCTTTGCAGATCGCTTTGTGCTTGATGAAAATGGAAAGATTACAAATGAATATACGCTTGATGACGGCACTGTAATACGCGGCTCCTTCGATGTGCTTACCATTTTAGAGGATTTTATCGAGGCACATCCAGATTTTTCGTACCGCGGTGCGCGTGGAACAATTGCAGTCACTGGCTATAATGGTATATTTGGTTATCGTACCTCTGACTATTGGTACAATTGGAACTGCGAATATTTTGATCAGCAGAATGCAGAGGAACGACAGCGTATGTACTACAATAATGAAAACATTGAGGCAGATAAGGCAGCAGCCAAGGAGATTGCCGCCGCAATGAAAGAGCTTGGATGGACAATTGCCAGTCATAGCTGGGGCCATATTTACATTGGAAGCAGCAGTTATGGTCGCGTCTGCTGGGATAGTGACATGTGGGAGAGAGAGGTAGCACCGCTTGTTGGAGGAACAGATATTATCATTTTTGCATTTGGTGAAGATCTAGACGGCTGGCAGGGCTATGCAGCTGACAATGAGAAGTTCTTGTATTTAAAACAAAAAGGCTTTGACTATTATTGTAATGTAGATGCATCAAGTGAACATTGGATTCAGATTGGCGCGAACAAGGATTATTTCCGTCAGGCAAGACGAAATCTGGACGGAACTCGTATGTGGGAGGCAGTTATGAGCTATACTGATAGCAGCTATCATAACCGTTTATCAGATTTGTTTGATGCAAGAGACATCTTTGATCCGGCAAGACCAACACCTGTAGAGTAATGAATAATATATGTAAATATACATATTTGCGGAATAAAGACGGTGAGAAAAAGGGGAGCAGAGCTCTCCTTTTTCTTTTGTCTGAATGTGTTTGCTCGAAAGAAAAACAGGAATTTCAAAGGTTTTCCAGAATAAATTTAAAAAATATGTATGAAAAGCATCATATTCTTTTGAATATCTGCGAATTTTTTAACATAATTCATATTGAAAAAAATTAAAATGTGTAATACAATAATACTCACGAGCGCTGCATAGGCAAAGCAAAATGCATGCAGTGAACGGAATACGCATACGAGTTTGCATGAAAACTGTATAACGGTGAAGAGCAAAACTGTATAGACTGAGGAGGCTGCATATTATGAAAGCATATAAGGATATGACCAGAGAAGAGCTTTTTGCTGAGAAGGAAAAGCTTGAAGCGATGTATCAGGATTACAAGGGACAGAATTTAGCACTTAACATGTCCAGAGGTAAGCCGTCAGCATCACAGCTTGATCTGTCCAAGGGAATGATGGACGTGCTTAGGTCTGATTCGAATCTGACATGTGAGGATGGTACCGATTGCCGTAACTACGGTGTCCTCGATGGAATCCCAGAGGCAAAGCGTCTGTTAGGTGGCATGATAGGTGCAAAGCCAGAGCAGGTAATTGTATATGGCAACTCCAGTCTGAATGTTATGTATGATTCTGTTGCTAGATGTATGTATGAGGGTGTCTTAGGAGGAAAGCCGTGGGCACTTCAGGGTAAGGTTAAGTTCTTATGTCCAGTTCCAGGCTATGATCGTCATTTTGGCATTACTGAGCATTTTGGCGTAGAGATGATCAATGTGCCGATGACACCAGACGGACCAGATATGGATATGGTTGAAAAGCTTGTTTCTGAGGATCCACTGGTAAAGGGTATCTGGTGTGTTCCGAAGTATACAAACCCACAGGGCTATGTATACTCAGATGAGACAGTACGCCGCTTCGCAAACTTAAAGCCGGCAGCAGAAGATTTCCGTATTTTCTGGGACAATGCATATTGTATCCATCACCTGTATAACGGTGAGCCTGCACAGATCTTAAACATTCTTGAAGAATGTGAGAAGGCAGGAAACCCGGATATGGTATATGAGTTCGTATCCACCTCTAAGGTTGTATTCCCAGGTTCTGGTATGGCAGCACTCGCAGCCTCCACTGCAAATGTAGCTTCCATTAAAAAGCAGATGGCAGTTCAGACCATCGGCCATGACAAGGTAAATCAGCTGCGCCATGTTCGTTTCTTCGGCGATAACAAGGGAATGGAAGCACATATGAAGAAACATGCAGATCTGATTCGTCCAAAGTTTGAAGCACTGATTTCCATCATGGAAGAAGATCTTGGCGGACTGGATATCGCAGAGTGGACCAACCCTAAGGGCGGCTACTTTATTGGATTTGATTCAATGCCAGGCTGCGCAAAGGAAATCGTAGCAAAGATGAAAGAGGCAGGCGTTATCCTGACAGGAGCAGGAGCAACCTTCCCATATCATATCGATCCGCAGGACAAAAATATTCGTCTGGCACCGACCTTCCCGACCATTGATGAGTTAAAGCTTGCATCAAGAGTATTTACAGTATGCGTAAGACTTGTATCAGCAGAGAAGCTGCTGGCAGAAAAAGCGTAAATATAAAAAAGCAGTCCAAATTTGGGCTGCTTTTTGCTATGTAACCTGAAAAAGTATTGATTATATGTCTAAATGCTATCGACTTTCTAATATCACTTTGCCCATTCTCCAATTGGCAGCTCGGTCATGGTGCCACCCTTTAATTCAATGAAGTTGGTGTCGTTTACACAGATCCATACAGATGCTGCACTTGGGTTGTATACATGTGAGCAGTCTGCGGTGTACTGGAGTCTCTTTGCTGCGTCAAGATAATCAACGATTTCGATGTTGGTTGCGTACCAGATATCGTCGCGTCCACCGACTAACTTGCAGAAGTCTTCCATGAGTTCCCAGTTGTTCTGATTAGTGAACTCATAGCTGTGACCCCATACATACATCATGTACAGATACTGTTTCTTGAACAGATCAACAAACTGCTGGCCAAGCTCAAGCAGATTTTTATTGTGGTGGCAGGTTGGATTCCACTCAAGGAAGTTTTCTGGCATTGCAAATGACATTGTGCTTGTTACAGTACGTGCATAGCGAATGCCAAGAGACGGAAGTGCATTTATGATTTCCTTTGAGTAAGAGCCATTCGGGTAGGAGAGTCCGCGTACCGGATATCCCATGATTGCCTCAAGATTTTTACGGTCATCAAGTACCTGAGATACTACCTGCTCCATAGGGCAGCGTGCAATTGTTGGGTGAGTTAATGTATGGCAGGAAACTTCATGTCCTTTGTAGAGTTCCTGGTATTCAGAAGTCGGAATACGTGTGTCCATCTCCAGACCGGAATTTAAGTGGAATGTACCCTTGATGCCATATTTATTAAAGATGGAAACAAGGCGGCGATCTTCTAATTTACCATCGTCGTAGCTCATTGTTAAAACCTTGTGTTTTCCGCCTGGAAAACAGGTATAAATTGTAGGGAGTTTTCTTTCGCTCATAATAATCCTCCATATTTTGCATAGTAATGCAGTGTAGTGTTCGAGTCGGAAAAGATGACAATGCACGAATCCGTGAACTGAACTTAAGTATAGCAGATCATTAGTAAAAGTGCAAGAAAGCATCTAAAAAAAAAGAAGAGTGTCAAGAAAATTGATGTAGAGGTTGTACAAACAAGTTGACTTTTATAGGGCCATGCATTATGATTATTACAAATGCATGGATAAGAACTTTGGTCCATGACAATAATTTGGAGGTGTATGTTATTATGAAATTTTTTATTGATACTGCCAATGTTGACTACATCAAAGAGGCCAATGATATGGGAATTATCTGTGGTGTTACCACAAATCCGTCCCTGATTGCAAAGGAAGGACGTGTTTTTGAGGAAGTAATCGCAGAGATCGCATCAATCGTAGATGGCCCGATCAGCGGAGAGGTTAAGGCAACTACAACAGATGCTGAGACTATGGTTAAGGAAGGTATTGCAATCAGCAAAATTCATCCGAACATGGTTGTAAAGATTCCTATGACAGCAGAAGGCTTAAAGGCAACAAAGGCACTTTCCGCAATGGGAATCAAGACAAACGTGACACTTGTATTCTCAGCAGCACAGGCACTTCTTGCAGCAAGAGCAGGTGCAACATATGTTTCTCCATTCCTTGGAAGACTTGATGATATTTCTACACCAGGTATGGATCTGATCCGCACTATCGCTGATATCTTTGCTATGTATGATGACATTGATACGCAGATCATTGCAGCCAGCGTAAGAAATCCGATTCATGTAATCGACTGTGCGCTTGCAGGTGCTGATATCGCAACAGTTCCATACAATGTACTGATGCAGATGGTAAAGCATCCATTAACAGATCAGGGTATTGAGAAGTTTAAGAAAGATTACATCGCTGTATTTGGCGAGTAATTAAGTGAGTAATTCAGGTGCGCATAAAATGCGTGCTGAAAAATAGATACATATAATGTAGGAGGCATATTTATCATGAACAACATTCCTCAGGTAAAATTAGGAATCGTAGCAGTCAGCCGTGACTGTTTCCCGGAAAGTCTTTCTGTAAATAGAAGAAAGGCTCTTGTAGCAGCATATGCAGAAAAGTATGATGTACAGGACATTTACGAATGTCCAGTCTGTATCGTAGAGAGCGAGATCCACATGGTTCAGGCTCTTGAGGATATCAAGAAGGCAGGATGTAATGCACTTTGCGTATATCTTGGAAACTTTGGCCCAGAGATTTCTGAGACACTTCTTGCAAAACATTTCGATGGACCGAAGATGTTTGTTGCAGCAGCAGAGGAGAGCCAGAATGACCTTTCAGATGGCAGAGGTGATGCATACTGTGGTATGCTGAATGCAAGCTACAACTTAAAGCTTCGCAATGTAGGTGCTTACATTCCGGAGTATCCTGTTGGAACAGCACAGGAGTGCGCAGACATGATGCATGAGTTCTTACCAATCGCAAGAACCATCATTGGTCTGTCTGATTTAAAGATCATTTCCTTTGGACCAAGACCGTTAAACTTCTTAGCATGTAATGCACCGATCAAGCCACTTTATGACCTTGGTGTTGAGATCGAGGAAAACTCCGAGCTTGATCTGTTCGAGGCATTCAAGAAGCATGACAATGACCCAAGAATCCCAGCTAAGGTAGCAGAGATGGAAGCAGAGCTTGGAGAAGGCAATAAGAAGCCAGAGGTTCTGCCAAAGCTTGCACAGTATGAGTTGACACTTCTTGATTGGGTTGAGGCACACAGAGGATACCGCAAGTACGTGGCAATCGCTGGAAAGTGCTGGCCGGCATTCCAGACACAGTTTGGATTTGTACCTTGCTATGTAAACAGCCGTCTGACTGGAATGGGCATTCCGGTATCATGTGAGGTTGATATCTACGGATGCTTAAGTGAGTTTATTGGAACATGCGTTAGCGAAGATGCTGTTACTCTGCTTGATATCAACAATTCTGTACCAGCTGATATGTATAAGGAGTCTATCGAAGGCAAGTTTGACTATACACAGAAGGATACCTTCATGGGATTCCATTGCGGAAATACCTGCAGCAAGAAGCTTTCTTCCTGCACAATGAAGTATCAGAAGATTATGGCACGTAACCTTCCAGAAGAAGTTACCCAGGGTACTCTTGAGGGAGATATTGTTCCAGGCGATATTACATTCTATCGTTTACAGTCTACTGCTGACTGCAAGCTTCGTGCTTATATGGCAGAGGGTGAAGTACTTCCAGTTGCAACTAAGTCATTCGGAGGCATCGGTGTATTCGCAATTCCAGAGATGGGACGCTTCTACCGTCATGTATTAATTGAGAAGAACTATCCGCATCATGGAGCAGTTGCATTTGGACACTTTGGAAAGGCACTGTATGAGGTATTCAAGTATATCGGTGTTCCGCTAGAGGATATCAACTACAATCAGCCAAAGGGTGTAAGATATCCAACTGAGAATCCGTTTGCATAAGATATCAGAATATTTTTAGAATTGTGAGAGTTGCGCAGCAATGGAGCAATTCAATTAAGAAGAATATAGCGGGCTCATATGTTTGAGTCCGCTATTTTGAACATTTTATATTTATGGTAATAAAATGGCAAATTTATATAAAGGAGAACAAAAAATGATTAAGATTCAGAATGTTAATGACGCAGCGTACAAGAGATTTGGAAAGGTTATCACAGATATCGAATTAGGTGATCTGTTACAGGCAATGGAAGCAACTCCATGTCCGGATGATGTAGTTTACGTGGCATCAGAGGCAGCATTAGAGGCAACAAAGAGTGCAGAGAAGTTTCAGGAAATTTATTATGGAAAGCTTCCAATTCAGGTAGGATACTGCAATGGCCACAATTCCTTATTAAATGCACTCGAGTATCATCGCTGCGGCGAGGTAAACGTAGCTGTTACTGATCTGATCGTGCTCGTTGGATCTCTTGTTGACGTAGCAGATGATTTTACATATGACACAGCAAAGGTAGAAGCCTTCTTTGTACCGGCAGGAACAGCATTTGAGATGTACGAGACAACACTTCACTATGCACCATGTGGCGTAGACGGCAAGGGCTTTAAGGATGTCATTATTCTTCCAAAGGGAACAAATGCTGATATTACAAAGAATCCAGAGGCAACAGGAGAAGATCGTTTACTGACAGCAGAAAATAAGTGGCTTATCGCACATGCAGATGCCAAGATTGACGGCGCATTCAACGGACTGCAGGGAGAGAATATCTCTGTACTGTAAAACTACTCCCTTGCAAACATTAGTACTTGCATTTTTATGTTGAATATGCTACCCTATCAGATGCAAGAAGAATGAAAAACAAAGTCAGGAATGTATTTTGCATCCCTGACAGAAAAATAGAAAGGACAGGTTACATTATGAGTAAAGTTAGAACCAGATTTGCTCCCAGCCCGACAGGACGTATGCATGTCGGAAACCTGAGAACAGCACTGTATGCGTATTTGATTACAAGACATGAGGGAGGAGATTTCCTCTTACGTATCGAGGACACCGACCAGGAACGTCAGGTTGAAGGTGCTGTTGATATCATTTACCGTACACTGGAAAAGGCGGGCATTACCCATGATGAAGGTCCAGACAAGGACGGCGGTGTAGGCCCATATGTACAGAGTGAGCGCCAGAAGCAGGGCATCTACATGGAGTATGCAAAGCAGCTGGTAGAAAAGGGAGAGGCTTATTATTGCTTCTGCGATAAGGAGCGTCTTGAGTCTTTGCACACTATGATTGGTGATAAGGAAATCAGCATCTATGACAAGCATTGCCTTGGACTTTCAAAGGAAGAGGTTGAGGCAAATCTTGCAGCAGGCAAGCCATTTGTTATCCGTCAGAATAATCCGCGTACTGGAACAACAACCTTCCATGATGAGATTTACGGTGATATCACTGTAAATAACGAGGAGCTTGATGACATGATCTTAATTAAGTCTGATGGTTTCCCGACTTACAATTTTGCTAACGTAGTAGATGATCATTTAATGGGTATCACTCATGTTGTAAGAGGAAATGAATATCTGTCATCTTCTCCAAAGTATAACCGTCTGTATGAGGCATTTGGCTGGGAGATTCCGGTATATGTACATTGTCCGCTTATTACAGATGAGGAGCATAAGAAGCTTTCAAAGCGCTGCGGTCATTCTTCATTTGAGGATCTGTTAGAGCAGGGCTTCCTTCCGGAATGTATCGTTAACTTTGTTGCACTGCTTGGCTGGAGCCCGGCTGACAATCAGGAAAAGATGACGATGCAGGAGATGATCGAGAAGTTTGACTATACAAAGATGAGCAAATCTCCGGCAGTCTTTGACTACGGAAAGTTAAAGTGGTTAAATGGCGAGTACATCAAAGAGATGGACGATGACCGTTATATGGAGATGGCACTTCCACATATCAAAAAGGTAGTTACAAGAGACTGCGATTATGAGAAGATTGCAAAGATGGTAAAGACACGTATCGAGGTATTCCCAGATATCGAAGCACTTGTCGATTTCTTCCAGGAAGTACCAGAGTACGACAGCGAGATGTATGTTCATAAGAAGATGAAGACAACAAAAGAGTCTTCCTTACAGCTGTTAAAAGAAGTTCTTCCAGTACTTGAGGCGCAGGAAGATTTTTCTAATGACGCATTATTTGCTTCTCTTAGTGCATTTGCAAAGGAGAAGGGATACAAGATCGGTTTTGTAATGTGGCCGATCCGTACTGCAGTTTCAGGAAAACAGTCCACACCGGGTGGTGCAACTGAGCTGATGGAAATTCTTGGAAAAGAAGAATCTATCGCACGTATCAAGGCTGCAATTGAGAAGCTTTCGGAATAAAATTCTGAATAGTTACGAATATATTGAACAAAAACGACAGAAAGGAGAGCGAGAATGGCAAAGCATGATGACGAATTTGAAGGACGCGATACAGTAACCCTGACACTTGATGATGATTCTGAGTTAGAGTGTATCGTACTAAATATTTTCAAGGGCGGAGACAGAGAGTATATTGCACTTCTTCCAACTGAGGGAATTGAAGCAGAGGAAGGTACTGTTTATCTGTATCGTTATGAAGAGGATGAGCAGGGCAATCCAAACCTGACAAATATTGAGTCCGATGAGGAGTATGAGATTGCTTCTGACGCATTTGATGAAATGCTTGACGACGAGGAATATGACGAGTTAGTCAGCGAGGAAGAACTTGCAGCAGAAGAAGAGGATGCAAAGAAGTTCTAATTGCAGTTAATTTTGACAAAATAAAAACCTTAGGCAGATATAGTAAATTGACTAATCTGCTTAAGGTTTTTTTACATTTCATTTAGTTCTTCTAAAAATCTGCTTGGAAACTTTTCCTTTCCAGAGGCTTCACCGACACAGTACAAATGAAGATGTTCCTTTGCTCGTGTAATGCCAACATAAAAAAGTCGGCGCTCCTCCTCAAGATCGGCATCAACAGCAGCACGAGCGTGAGGAATATTGTCTTCATTTATATCAGGAATGAAAACAATCGGATACTCTAATCCCTTTGCACAGTGAAGTGTGCAAAGACAGACACCGCTTTCATTATTTGCATCATTTGAAGCAGGGCTTTTTGCCTGCTTTTGCAGTTCCTCTGTATAAGTGTCGATATAAGTAAACCACTCGGCAAAGGTGCGGCATGACTGGCTGCTTTCGTGAACGGCATTTAGCACATCAAGAAGTTCCTGTTCATTAATGTGATGCTCCTTAGCATAGTCTTTTAGATAATCCTGATACTTCATTGCATTGGACAGATAGTGGATTGCAGCATAGGGCGACATGCGTTTCATGATCGAAAGATCATATTCAAGACGGTCAAGGCGCTCAAGCATCCAGTCCTTATCCTGATAATATGCTTTTAATTGTGCTACGCTGATATCAGATGTAAAAGGCGCAAGAGCCTCACGCTTAATATATCGGTTAGGGCGATTCATAATGCGAAGCCAGTTCGCCCTTGTGTTTCCAGTACCAGAGACAAGGCGAAGATAAGCAATTATATCAAGTGAAATCCAATGGGCAAAAAGATTCGGTATGGCATCCTTCATGTGAAATGGTATTCCGCCTTTCATAAGCGCATCCATAACAAAGCGGATTCCAAGATTAGTGCGAAATAAAATTGCCATTTGCTCATAAGCATAGCCTTGTGCATGGTAATCGCGAAGCTGAGCTGTCAGATATTTGTTTTGTTCAGCAGGATCACGACAGGGCTTTAACAGGACAGGGAAGGCTGCCTGATGAGAAGCACGGATTTTCTTTGGAAAACGAGCCGTGTTATGCACGATTAAATGATTGGCAGCTGCCACAATGTAGGCATCTGAGCGATAATTTATATCAAGCAGGATGCGGATGGCATTTGGATAATCCTTCTCAAAACCAAGCATGATCTCAGGCCTTGCACCGCGAAAGCGATAAATTGACTGATCATCATCGCCAACGATAAAAAGATTATTTTTCGGTGCAGCGAGCAATTGAATTGTTTTATACTGCACAAGATTTATATCCTGAAACTCATCAATTAGAATGTACGAAAAGCGCTGGCGCCAGGCATCTAAAATATCACGCCGTTTAGACAAAAGGTCATAGGTCATTGTCAAAATATCATCAAAATCGACTTTGTTAGCCTGACGAAGCTTTTTTTCATAAAGGCGGTAAACACGGCGAAACACATTTTCAGGGCAGCTTTTTGCATAGTAATAGTCAAGTGACAGACAGTTGCTTTTGACAGCAGAGATCTCTCCGAGCAGGTTAGAGGCAAGCTCATTAAAATCAGGTGCGTCCATATCAAGTTCATCGATGATACTCTCAATCATTTTATACTGTTCCTTTTGCGTCAAAATGTTGGAGGCATCATATTGGTAAGCATGCTTTAAAATGCGGTAGAAAACAGAGTGAAAAGTGCCAAAAGTAACGCCCGTGGAGCGTGCTGCATCCAAACGGGCGTTTCTCTTCTGGTAAAGGGTAAAAAAACGGCTCTGCATTTCTTGTGCCGCAGCTCTTGTAAAGGTGATAACAAGAATACGGGATCCCGGAATATGATAGCGCTCAAGGAGCGTCACAATCCTGTTTGTGATCACAGTTGTCTTGCCGGAGCCAGGTCCTGCAAGAACAAGAGCGGGGCCATCTTTATGCGCGATGGCCTGCGTCTGGGTATCAGAAAAAGCCATGAAAAACCTCTTTATACATTGAAACGGAACAAAATGACATCGCCATCCTGAACCACATAGTCTTTTCCTTCAAGACGAACAAGACCTTTTTCTCTTGCGGTTACGTAGGACTGGCAGTCCATAAGATCCTGATAGCTTACAACCTCTGCGCGGATGAAGCCTCTCTCAAAATCAGAGTGAATCTTTCCGGCAGCCTGTGGTGCCTTAGTTCCCTTTGTGATGGTCCAAGCTCTTGTCTCATCAGCACCAGATGTCAGATAGCTGATCAGACCAAGCAGAGAATAGCTTGCAGAAATCAGCTTGTCAAGACCAGATTTTTCAAGACCAAGATCCTCTAAGAACATCTTCTTTTCATCATCGTCAAGCTCAGAAATTTCAGCTTCGATCTCAGCACAGATAACAAATACCTCACTGCCTTCCTTAGCAGCAAACTCGCGTACAGCTGCAACGTGAGGATTGGAAGCACCGTCATCAGCCAAATCACTTTCAGATACATTTGCAGCATAGATAACAGGCTTGCTTGTTAAAAGATTTAAGCTTGCGATAAAAGCAGCCTCATCCTCATCATCCGGCTCAACAGTCTTAGCCTGACGGCCCTCTGTTAAAGCATCCATCAGCTTCTTTAAGGTAACAAGCTCCTTTGCAAGACTCTTATCATTCATAGCACTTCTTGTTGTCTTTGCAATACGGCGCTCAAGAACTTCCTGATCAGCAAAAATCAGCTCAAGCTCGATAGTTTCAATATCATCAACTGGATCAATATGACCATTTACATGGATGATATTAGAGTTTTCAAAGCAACGTACAACATGTACAATTGCGTCAACCTCGCGGATATTTGCAAGGAACTGGTTTCCAAGACCCTCACCCTTAGATGCGCCCTTTACAAGACCGGCGATATCAACAAACTCAACAACTGCCGGTGTAACCTTTGCGGAGTGATACAGCTCACCTAAATTTTTAATACGCTCATCCGGAACTGGAACAATACCAACATTTGGGTCAATGGTACAGAACGGATAGTTTGCAGATTCCGCACCTGCCTTTGTCAAAGAGTTAAATAAAGTACTCTTGCCGACATTCGGCAAGCCTACGATTCCTAATTTCATAGTAAAAATCCTTCCTGTCTGGTCATGTAGTACATGTGACCAGTAACATTTTTAATTCTAGCATATAAAAAAAAGAAATACAACCGTTTCTGTCGGAAGAAATTCTGAAAAAAGTATTGTCATTTTTAATAAACTAATATAAAATAGATTTCATAATCAGAGATAGCATTTTGCCGTTTTTGATAAATAATATAGCAGAAATGACGGGAAGAAAAAATGGTTCTTATGACGAAAGACAGGAGCCGTGTTTTTTGCCGTGCTTTTTTAACAAATACAGTTAGTGACCATGCACAAAAAAGTGAGTGGTTAATTTTAATACACAGCGAAAGAAAAAAGGAGTAACATGGAATTTGTTCATAAATCAATATTGCTGGATGAGGTGATAGAAAACCTAAACATCCGCGAGGATGGATGTTATGTAGATGGAACGCTCGGCGGTGCCGGCCATTCCTATCAGATCTGTACGCATCTGGGAGAGAAAGGAAGACTTGTCGGAATAGATCAGGATGCGGATGCTATACAGGCAGCGACAAAGCGTCTTGAACCATATAAAGACAAGGTAAGCATCGTAAGAAGCAACTATGTAAATTTTGACAATGTTTTAGATGAGCTTGGAATTGATAAGGTAAACGGAATACTCCTTGATCTTGGAGTTTCTTCTTATCAGCTTGATGAGGCTTCACGTGGCTTTACATACCGCGAGGACGTGCCGCTTGATATGCGTATGGATCAGAGAAATCCAAAGACAGCAGCCGATATTGTCAATGAGTACAGTGAGATGGAGCTGTATCGCATGATACGCGATTACGGAGAAGACCGCTTCGCAAAAAATATTGCAAAGCACATTGTTCGCGCACGTGAGAAAAAGCCAATTGAGACTACTGGTGAGCTGTGTGAGATAATTAAGGCAGCAATTCCGGCTAAAATGCGTGCCGGCACAGGTCATCCGGCAAAGCAGACATTTCAGGCGCTTCGAATTGAATTAAATCATGAGCTTGATGTGCTGACACAATCAATTGACGGTATGATTGACCGTTTAGCACCGGGTGGACGTCTTTGTATTATTACATTCCACTCGCTGGAAGATCGAATTGTAAAAACGAGATTTCGCACGAATGAAAATCCGTGCATCTGTCCGCCGGGCTTTCCTGTCTGTGTGTGCGGACGCATTTCAAAGGGAAAGGTGATTACAAGAAAACCAATTCTTCCTTCAGAACAGGAGATGGAGGAAAATAGCCGTTCAAAGAGCGCGAAGCTTCGCGTTTTCGAAAAGGCATAAAAAAGGTAGAAAGGACTGGAGTCATGCAGGAAGGGGAACCGAAAAATGGATACCGCGAGCAGGAAGCCGCAGGCGGAACCTATGCGCCAAAAAAAGTGCCAGAGCTTGAAAGACAGCGCCAGGCACGTATTAAAAGACTCCAGGAACTGGAGCGTCAGCAGATAGAACTGCATAAACAGCGAATTATAAATGGCACACTGAGCAGGCGTTATAATGCAAGAGCATATGATGGACTGACTGCCATAGTCGCTTTTTTGACGGCAGTATTGCTGCTTTGGTCAGCAATAGGCTATGTGGGGAGGAATGCACAATTAAATGCAAGTAATAAAAAGGTGGCATCGCTCAAGGAGACTTATCAAGAGCTGCAGACGGATAATGATAACCGTGAGGCACTTTTATATGCTTCTGTCGATGCAAAACAGATTTACCAGATCGCGACACAGAGGCTTGGCATGAGCTACCCTGAAAAGCATCAGGTAATCACCTATCATAAAACAGAGAGTGGGTACGTTGCACAATATGAAGACATTCCGCAGTGATGAGAATCAAATAAAAAATAAGACAAAGACAACGCAGTTAGCCGATAAAAAACGTAATGTAAAGAAAAAAAAACCTGCAAAAAAGATTTACAGAACTAATGCAAAGAAGGATACGGGCAAGCTTGCAAACCGTATAAACAGCAGAATGAGACTTGTAGCAGGTTTAGTTGCATTTTGTATGGCTGCTCTTGTCGTTTACATTGGTATACGCGCTGCACTTACAAATGAAGTGTATGAGCGAAAGGCACTCAGCCAGATGAATTACAGCAGCTCAACTTTAGTTGCAAAGTCTGGCGAAATTTATGACACAAATATGACGCCTATTGCAGTCAGCAACCGTGTTTATATTTTGATTATTGATCCAAAAGTAATCATGGAAACAGAGGCAATTGAGGGGCGGAAGGGAACGCTTGAAACAACTGTTAAGGCGATTGCGCAGTGTTTTGACTTAGACGAAGCTGCGCTTACCGATACAATTACCCAGTCAGCCGATAAAAATTATATTCGTTATGTGCCAGAAGGCTGGACAAGCAAAAAATATCTTGTTACAGAAAGCCAAAAGGAAGCATTTGATGCGCTTGAAGAAAAGGTAAACAGCACAGAAAAAAAGAAAGAAACAAAAACAACAGAGGCCCAAAGTGAGCAGGAAACAGAAGGCGCCTCATCTGCAGATGAGGAGTTTGAAAGCCCGGAGGGTGCTAAGATTGTTGGCGTGTGGTTTGAGACAGAATACCAGCGCTATTATCCATATGGCAATTTAGCAAGCAAGGTTATCGGCTTTACGACAAAGGACAGCTCTGAGGGTATTTGGGGACTAGAGCGCTACTACAATGAAGAGCTTCGCGGAACAAACGGCCGAAGCTACAGCTATATTGACAGCAGCAAAAATTTGATCCGAGATGTGATTGAGCCAACTGATGGCTACTCACTTGTCTCAACGATTGATATGAACCTGACAAAGATAATCAGTGATACAGCCTCAGAGTGGTTTTATGAGACTGATGAAAACGGAGAAAGGGTTCGTACGGCAAAAAGCTACAGTATTCTTGCAATGGATCCGAATACAGGTGCTATAAAAGCAATGGTTACGGACACAGATTATGATCTGAATAATCCAAATGATCTTTCTGTATTCTACACTGGTGAAGAGCTGGCTGCATTTGCAGATAATGAAGTAAAATCAGAAGAGTATGAAAAGTATCTGGAAAATGAGCAGGAAAAGTTAAAGGAACAGGCCGAAGCCTCAAAGGAGAAGGCTGATGACGATTCTTCTAATACACAGGATATAATAGAGATTGCAACGGCATCTCCGTATGCAGCATATTTGAATGAAAAGGGAGAGTGGGATCATAGCGCTTATCCTACAACGACAGATGTACAAAATGAGATTTGGCGAAATGGTATAATCAGTAACTCCTTTGAGCCAGGTTCTACTGGAAAGGTTCTTACATATGCAGCAGCGATTGAGGAAGGACTGATTACAGAAGATACGCAGTTTGATGACACTCATGGCTACTTAGACATTGGACGAACAATGGTAAAATGCCATAACTACGCGATAGGCGGCTGTGGTATTATTGATGCAAAGGAAGCCGTTGCGCAGTCTTGCAACGTTGCCTTTATGGAAATCGGAAAGCTTCTTGGACCAGAGCTTTTTGTTAAGTATCAGCAGCTTCATAATTTTGGTCAGAAGACAGGAATAGATCTTCCAGGTGAGGCTAGCTGTGAAGGACTTTTATATACAGCAGATCAGCTAGGAGAGATTGAGCTTGCGACAAGCGCATTTGGTCAGTGCTACAACGTTACCATGATTCAGATGGCAGCATCATTTTGTGCTGATATAAATGGCGGCTATTACTACAAGCCATACACCGTTGAGAGCATTCTTGATCAGGACGGCAATGTAGTAGAGTCTGTTAAGCCTACACTAGTGCGTCAGATTATAAGTGAGGAGACAAGTGCAACAGTGCGCCATGCACTTGAGTATGCTGTTACAAATGGAACTGTTTATGGTGTGCAGGTTGCAGACAAAGAAAACGGTGTCAAGATGGATGGCTATGATTTTGGCGGAAAGACAGGAACTGCTCAGAAGCTTCCGCGTTCAGAAGATAAATATGTCATTTCCCTGATTTCAGCAGCACCTATGAGTTCACCGCAGCTTGTGCTTTATGTTGTAGTTGATGAGTATGAAGGAAACGACGAAGATGGAAGTGCACCTGTACAGTATTTATCAGGACGTTTGTGGTATGCAATCAAGGATTACATCGGACTTTATTCTGAGTTAGATGCAGATGTAAACGAGTATGATTGGCAGAGTGCTTCTCCATCAGATGACAGTATGTCAGGAGAGTCACTCTTTACAGATTCAGAAGGAGATGATGCAGCTCTTCCAGTGCCTCCGGCAGTGGCCGCGCAAGAGCAAACAGATGCAGCAGCAGAAAATCCAGATGAAAATATCATTGATCCTGAGGCAGCAATTGCAGATCCGGCAGACGCAAACGCAGCACCAGATTCAAACGATGTCATAGATCTTCCGGCTCAGCCAGATGTACAGCCAGCGGCAGATGCAAATGCACAGTAAAAAAATAAAAAGAATCTTGAAATTTACAAAAGAATTTCAGGATTCTTTTTTTTATCGTCTGCCGCATATAGATAAATTAAGAAAACAGCAAAAACAAAGTAAAGGTAAGTCGGTGAAAATGGTCACGCAAGTTTTGAAAAAAGAGGCAGGAAACATGCTGCCGCGCCCGGTACGCACAATGCATAGAAGGGGAATACTTAGAATTGCATTGGTGCTTGTTACAGCATTGATCTTATTATGTGTGCGCCTAGGCGATTTGATGCTTGCAAAGTCAGAGCATTATAAAGAACTCGCATATGATCTTCATACAAGAGAGCGACAGCTAAAGGCAATGCGCGGTGAGATACAGGATAGAAATGGTAAGGTGCTTGCAGCAAACCGCACAGTCTGCACAATTTCTGTGATTCACAGTCAGATTAAGGATGCTGATGAAGTTGTGTCGGCGCTGTCAGAAACATTAAAAATGCAGCCAAAAGACGTGCAAAAAAAGGTAGAAAAAATCACGGCAAGAGAAATTATAAAGACAAATGTAGAAAAGAAAGTCGGTGATGCTATAAGAGAGATGGATCTTGCCGGTGTGAAGGTGGACGAAGATTATAAGCGTTACTATCCGTTTGGAAGTTTAGCTTCCAAGGTGCTTGGCTTTACAGGCGCTGATAATCAGGGCATTATCGGTCTGGAAGTATCATATGATGAGGTGCTTAAAGGAATTGGAGGCAGCATTTTGACATATACTGATGCAGCGGGAATTGAATTAAAAAATACAGCTGAGCAGCGTGTTGAGCCAATTGCCGGAAATACACTTCGTCTGACAATGGATTGGAATATCCAAAGTTTTGTCACTCAGGTATGCTTGGAGCTGATGGAAGAAAAGCAGGCAAATGAGGTTTCCTGCATAGTCATGAATCCACAGAATGGTGAGATTTATGCTATGGCAAATGTTCCAGAATTTGATTTGAATCGTCCGTTTGAGCTTCCAGAGGGTACTACATGTGAGAGTGAAGAAATGAGACAGGATTTATTAAATAAGATGTGGAGAAATGCCAATGTAAGCGATACATATGAGCCAGGTTCAACATTTAAGACTGTCACGGCAGCGGCAGCACTAGAAGCTGGTGTTGTAACTTTTAAGGATACATTTTCATGTCCTGGATTTTATATTGTGGAGGACAGACGTATTCGATGTCATAAGGTGAGTGGCCATGGCAGTGAAACATTTTTGCAGGGAATTCAAAATTCCTGCAATCCTGTCTTTATTCAGGTCGGTCTTCGGTTAGGTGCAGAGCGTTTTTACTCATATTTTGAACAGTTCGAGATTCTTGAAAAAACAGGGATTGATTTGCCCGGAGAAGCACGCACAATCATGCATGACCCTAAAAAAATCGGTGAGGTAGAGCTTGCGACCATTTCGTTTGGACAGTCATTTCAGCTGACGACACTTCGCCTTCTTACGACTATAAGCTCATTTGTAAATGGCGGTCACACTGTTGTGCCGCATTTTGGAATGGCAATCAGTTCATTTGACGGCACAAGCACACAAAAAATTGCTTATCCGCAGGGTACACAGGTACTTGATGAAGCAGTCAGCGCACAGATGCGTGAATGTTTAGAAAGTGTTGTGGCAGAGGGTGGCGGAAATAAGGCATACATAGAAGGTTATCGCATAGGAGGAAAGACGGCGACATCAGAAAAGCTTCCGCGCGGAACTGGAAAATATATTAGCTCCTTTGTAGGCTTTGCCCCGGCAGATGAGCCGCAGGTTATTATTATCATGACAGTCGATGAACCACAGGGTATTTATTATGGAGGCACAATTGTAGCGCCAAAGGTGAAAAAGATTTTTGAAAACATATTGCCATACCTTAATTTATAGTGATATACTCACCGTGAGTAAAGATTTCCTATGGTGAAGCAATTTACGAAAAGCGGTTCTACGATTGCTGTCTGAAAGGCAATTCATCTTACCGCTAGGCACTGTGGGACAGAAAGGTGAAAACATTATGAAAAATAAGGTATTAGTTGCAGGATGCGGAATCAGCGGTATCGGTGCAGCACGTATGCTGCTTGCTGCCGGAAAGTCTGTCATTTTGTATGATGGAAATGATAAAAAGAATAAGGAGGAAATCCGTGCACAGGTAGCAGATAACTCATCAGATGAGACACTTTCCATTGTGCTTGGTACGCTCTCGCAGGATGTTATAGATCAGTCTGAGTATTGTGTTATCAGTCCTGGTATTCCAACGGATCTTGCTTTTGTAGAGGAGTTAAAGAAAAATGGTGTGCCGATTTGGAGTGAGATCGAGCTTGCATACCATTATGCAAAGGGTCAGGTTATTGGTATCACCGGAACAAATGGAAAGACAACGACGACAGCGCTGACAGGTGAGATCATGGCAGCACATTTTGGCAAAGACAAGACGTTTGTTGTCGGAAATATCGGAACTGCCTATACAGGTAAGGCACTTGAGACAAAAGAAGACAGTGTGACAGTAGCAGAAATCAGCAGCTTCCAGTTAGAGACTGCACTGACATTTCGTCCGCATGTGAGTGCAATTTTAAATATCACGCCAGACCATTTAAATCGCCATAAAACTATGGAGTGTTACATTGCAGTCAAGGAATCCATCACAAAGAATCAGACAAAGGATGATTTTTGCGTGTTAAATTATGATGACGAAGTGCTGCGCTCTTTCGCACAGTCATGCCCGGCAACAGTTATATTTTTCTCAAGCCGTCACAGCTTAGATGAAGGCTTTTGCATGGATGGCAGCCGTTTAGTATATCGTCATGATGGAAAAGAAGAGGTTATTGGCACAACAGATCAATTTAACCTTGTTGGTCAGTGCAACTATGAAAACATCATGGCAGCTGCTGCAATCGGTACAGCAATGGGTGTTCCAATGGAAACAATTCGCCAGACTGCTTATAATTTTAAGGCAGTGGAGCATAGAATCGAGTATACAGCAACAAAAAAGCAGGTTCGCTATTACAATGATTCAAAGGGAACAAATCCGGATGCTGCAATTCAGGGTATCCGTGCAATGACAACGCCGACATGTTTAATTGGCGGCGGCTACGATAAAGGCTCAACTTATGATGAGTGGATTGAAGCATTTGGCAGCACAATCAAATATCTTGTGTTGATTGGACAGACATCTAAGGCAATTGCCGATTGCTGTGAAAAGCATGGCTTTACTAATTATGAGTTTGCCACATCAATGGAAGAAGCTGTTGAAAAATGTGCATCACATGCAAAGCCTGGTGAGGCTGTATTGTTATCACCGGCATGTGCAAGCTGGGGCATGTTTGACAATTATGAGCAAAGAGGATGCATTTTCAAGGAGCTTGTCAGAAAACTTCCAGATTAAGAATAAGAAGATTGCTAAGAACAAAAAATAAAACAGCAGGAAAATAAAGGAGTGTAGAATGACAAAACTGCATTCTGTACATCCGAAAAAGGGCAGAGGTCATTTTGATCTCTGCCTGCTTGTTATACTGATAATTTTATTATCATGCGGGCTTATTATTTTATACAGCGCAACGAGATACACCGATGCAAAAGAACATCCAGGCCAGCCTTTTTATACGATCACAAGGCAGGTGATCTTTTTGGCTGCAGCTTTCGTTTCAATGCTTTTTATGTCAAAGACAGATTATCACAAGCTGTTAAAGCTGGCGCTGCCGGGATTTTTATTAAGCATTGCACTTGGCATTCTGGTACTGTTTTTTGGAAAAGAAGTAAACGGTCAAAAACGCTGGTTTGCAGTAGGACCGATCTCCTTTCAGCCGGCAGAGTTTGCAAAGCTTATGCTGATTTTCATGCTGAGCTCATTTTTTCATAAAAACTATCGAAAATCAGCAAGCTGGAGTCTTATTATCAAGGCTGTTGGAATCACGCTTCCTATTTTTTTGCCGGTTGTGTCGGCAAACCTTAGCTCTGGGTTAATTATTGCCGGAATCGCCTTTGTGATGACGTATGTAGCGTCCGAACACAGACCATTTTTTTTGATAAGCACAGCGGCTGCCATTTTTACATGTGTGTTTGCTTTTCAATCAGGACTTCTTACAGCCATTCTTGACGAATATCAGATGAACCGTATTTATGCCTGGATTGATCCGGAAGAATTTCCTCTAAGCAATGGTTTTCAGGTTTTACAGGGGCTGTATGCGATTGGCGCCGGCGGACTTTTTGGAACAGGACTTGGAAATAGTCTGCAAAAGCTTGGATTTTTGCCAGAATCACAAAATGATATGATTTTTTCTATTATATGTGAAGAACTTGGTCTGTTTGGTGCAGTTTTAATAATATTTCTTTTCCTTTTATTATTGTGGCGAATGATGGAGATTGCGCAGAATGCACCAGATGATGAAGGTATGTTTCTTGTCAGCGGCATTATGGGGCACATTGGTATTCAGGTGTTGTTAAATATTGCCGTTGTCACAAATACTATACCCAATACAGGAATTAGTCTGCCATTTATCAGCTATGGTGGTTCTTCTATTTTATTTTTGCTGACAGAAATGGGTATTGTTTTTCGCGTATCATCTGAGTCAAAAGAGGCACAATAAAAATGAAGAACATATGATACTATAAGAAGGCAATGTCTTCTTAGAAGGAGGGAATCAGTGGCATATCTGGAAATTAGGCAGACAGGTCCGCTTTCGGGCACTTATCGCGTGCAGGGGTCAAAAAATGCAGTCCTTCCAATGCTGGCAGCCACACTTTTGGTTCCAGGAAAGACGACCCTGCACCGTGTACCGAAAATAAAGGATGTTAATGTAATGCTTGAGATTCTTCATCTTCTTGGCTGCTGCAGCTGCTGGGAAGGCGAAGCATTGACAATAGATGCAGGCAATGTCAACAACTGGGTGATTCCAGAGGAATTGATCGGACAGATGCGTTCCTCTGTTATTTTGCTTGCTCCAATTCTTTATCGAATGAAAAAAGCAGCAGTTGTAGAACCGGGAGGCTGTTCCATCGGGCGGCGTCCAATTGATATTCACCTGTATGTCCTTCAGGCGCTTGGCGTCAAGCTTCATTATGAATGGGAGGAACACATCTTTGCACAGGCCGATTATTTTTGCGGTGCTCATCTTTTCTTGAAATTTCCATCAGTGGGCGCGACAGAGCAGGCAATTCTTGCGGCAGTTACAGCAAACGGCATGACAGTTATTGATAATGCGGCAAGAGAGCCAGAGATAGCAGAGCTTTGCCGTATGCTTCGTGGTATGGGTGCAAAAATCACAGGAGATCAGACAGGACGCATCGTAATAGAGGGTGTGAAGGAGCTTTTTGAGAGTACGTGTGAAGTTGGCGCGGATCGTATTGTGGCTGCAACCTGCCTTAGTGCAGTGGCTGTTTGTTCAGGAGAAATTACATTGACAGGAGTAGACGCTTCTCATCTAAATGGCGTCATAGAACCGTTTGAAAAAATGGGCTGTAAGATTTGGTCAGATAAGGATACACTCATTGCAGCCAGAATGGATAAGCTGATGGCAATTCCTTATTTAAAGACTAGTCCGTATCCAGGTTTTCCGACAGATGTGCAGTCATTGATAATGGCAGTAATGTCATTTGCAGATGGTCAATCTGTTGTGGAGGAGGGAATATTTGAAGGAAGATTTCGTACGGCTTACCAGTTGCAAAAAATGGGCGCAGCGATTATAATAGAAAATAACCAGGCCATAATTTGGGGCAGCCATTTAATTGGAACAAAGGTGGAAGCTCCTGATTTAAGAGGCGGCGCCGCATTGGCGATTGCAGGGCTTGGAGCAGACGGTGTGACAACTATTTTTGGCTATGATCACATCGCCAGAGGATATGAAGATCTTGCAGGCATGCTTTTTATGCTTGGCGCACAGGCAGCTTTGCGGGAATGAGCTTATTTGCTGAAAGGAAGGTGGAACTGTAACATACAGTGCACAATAGGGAATTAGTCAGAGTATATGTTGGATGAAAAGTTAGCCAGACACAAAAAAAGAAAAAAGAGAATATTGACAGGCATCCTGGCGATAGTTGGGGTTCTGGCTATCGCCGTTACCGTTTTTTTTACTGCCTATGTTGCAGACTGCCAGATCACGGGAAGTCAGTATGGACAGGAAGAAGAGATTGAGAACGAGCTTTTTTCCACGCCTATGGACCAGCGCTTTTTCTATCAGTTTTTTAGAAAGCTGACCCACTCACAAAAGCAGTTAAATGGCGTGGCGTCTTATCGTATGGAGTTTTCTCCAGATCTGTCAGTAAAGGTGATTGTCACAGAAAATCCAATCATCGGAGCTGTAAGCTGGGAACACAATCGATATTATTTTGACAGGTATGGATATGTAATGGCAAAAAATATTGACATTTCAAGTACGGTTCCTGTTGTAGACGGAAGCAACTTTACAAATGTTTCGCTGTACGAACAGCTTGGAGGCGTAAAGAGCAGTCTGGCAGAGGATATTTTGCAGCTGACGCAGCTTCTTGATGACAATGAGATTGCGGTAGATTCAATTTCCTATGATGAAAAGATGCAGGCAGTGATTGCGCTTGGTGATGTAAAGGTAAGTCTTGGAAGCCGCGATAATATGACGGACAAGATCGCAGAGCTCTGTGCAATCTTGGACAGCGGAGAATTAAGCGGACTAAAGGGAACGCTTCATCTGGAAAACTGTGGTGATGGAAGTACAAGCTCCTATATATTTGACAGAGAGTAGCAAAGAAACAGTCAAAAAAGGGATTGGCACAGAAAACGTCACAGAAATTTAAGAAAAATTTTTGAAGAAAGCCAAATTTCGGGTTGATTATTTTGCGGAATAATAATATAGTATTAAGGTAGAAAGTGTAAGGAGGAATATAACTTTGTTAGAGATTAAAATAAACGAATCAGAAGGTTCGGCAAAGATTGTTGTGGTAGGTGTCGGCGGAGCAGGAAACAATGCTGTAAACCGCATGGTAGATGAGGATATCGTAGGTGTTGAGTTTGTTGGCGTTAATACAGACAGACAGGCCTTACAGTTCTGCAAGGCTCCAACCGCGATTCAGATCGGTGAGAAGCTGACAAAGGGTCTTGGTGCAGGTGCAAAGCCAGAAGTAGGCGAGAAGGCAGCTGAGGAAAACCTTGATGATTTGAAGGAAGCCATTAAGGGTGCCGACATGGTATTTGTTACCTGTGGTATGGGTGGCGGTACTGGTACTGGTGCAGCTCCGATCATTGCCGGTCTGGCAAAGGAGATGGGAATCCTTACCGTAGGTGTTGTAACAAAGCCATTCTCATTCGAGGGAAGAACTCGTATGAATAACGCACAGAGTGGTATTGAGAGACTTAAGGAATCTGTAGATACTCTGATCGTTATTCCAAATGACAAGCTTCTTCAGCTCGTTGACAGACGCACCACAATGCCAGAGGCGTTAAAGAAGGCAGATGAAGTATTACAGCAGGCAGTACAGGGTATTACCGACCTGATCAATATCCCAGGACTGATCAACCTTGACTTTGCAGACGTTCAGACTGTAATGAAGGACAAGGGTATTGCACACATCGGTATCGGAAATGCAACAGGAGACGACAAGGCAATCGATGCAATGAAGATCGCTGTTTCCAGTCCGCTGCTTGAGACAACTATCGAGGGCGCTACAAACGTATTGATCAATATCGCTGGTGATGTAAGTCTTCCAGAGGTTCATGAGGCAGCAAGCTATGTTCAGGAGCTGGCAGGTGAGGATGCAAACATTATCTTCGGTGCTACATACGATGAGAATGCAACCGATGAGGTTACCATCACCGTTATTGCTACTGGTGTAGAGGATAAGAACCTGGAAGGTGTACAGGCTCAGTCATCAAAGAAGGCATCTGGCGCAAAGGCAGCTGATTTTGCATATCGTGCACCAGCTTCCAAGGAGTTTTCTGCAAAAGAGCCAAAGTTTGAGGAGTCTGGATTTACTATTCCGAAGCCACAGAAGGAAGTAAAGGATATCAGCATTCCGACATTCTTAAAGAGAAACTAATGTATAAATAAAATTATACGAGAGAGAAGCACAGAAATGTGACTTCTCTTTCTTTTTTGGATGGTAAATATGATTGCAATAGACCTTTATTTTTTTATGAATGCAGCATATGATCTGACCCTTCTTTGTGTGGTGGGAATTGTGGCGAGGAAGCAATTGTATTTTGGACGAGTGTTAGCAGCGGCTCTTTTGGGGGCGGCGTGGAGCGTAGCTGCGTTAATTGCTGCTCTGTATTTTGTGCTGCCGTCATGTGCATTATGGATTGTAAAAATGATTACGTATCTTCTCTGCCCCTATTTAATGTGTCTCATTGCATATAGGAGAAATATAAATGTGATGCAAAAAATATTTATGCGCGAATTTCTTCTGAAAAATATTGAGCTTCTTTTATATTTTTACGTAGCAGGAGCATTGATTAGTGGCCTGATGCTTTTACTAAAGTGGTCGGGTATACATATTCCATCATGGATTTTAATGCCAGTGTGCAGTATTTTGGCAGTTTTTTTGTGGCGGTATATTACAAAGAAAGAAGCACAGGAAAAACAGATTTATGAGGTTACGCTTATTTATCAAGACAAGACTTTTAGTGTTAAGGCTCTTTATGACAGTGGAAATACGTTAATGACAAGAAAAAACGAGCCAGTTCATGTGTTAGCACCTTCTATATGGAAGGAGCTTATTGGAGAAGATCCGTGGAAGGAGGATGGATTTGCAGTACCCTATCAGACAGTTAGTGAGACGTCTGTGATGCCGGGAATCTATTTAGATGAGATTCATTTAAAAGAAAAGGCGATTACAGAAAAGAAACAACAACTTGTAAAAGAAAATAGTAAAGAAAAAGTATTGGTTCTTAGACATGTGCCTACTGGTCTTGGCAGTATGGAGTTTGACAAAGCGGGAGAATGTCAAATGCTGCTGCATCGTGACACATTTGATTGAATGAAATGACCTTACAGCAAAAGGAAACAAAACATAGGGGACGAATTTTACAGACGACAAGCGAGTTCGACAGCCTTTTCATTTCATTTGTGGTAAGATGGGCTCATTCCTATATAAATGGTGCTGTAGATTTGGCACTAGATTTATTTGGAAAAAGGAGGAAAGCCTATGACAAAGTGGCAGACAAAAGAACAGACAAAGGCATGGCGTACCTTTTTACAGCATTTTTCAGCAGGCATGGGAGGCAAAGGCAGAATTTACTACATAGGTGGAACGGATGTGCTTCCACGGCCGTTAACACCAAAAGAAGAAGAACATCTAATTTCATGTATGGGAACAGTCGGGGAAAAAGAGGCAAAAAGCAGGCTGATCGAACATAATTTGCGTCTTGTCGTTTACATCGCAAAGAAATTTGAAAACACAGGAGTAGGTGTAGAGGATTTGATTTCAATCGGCACGATTGGTCTGATCAAAGGTATCAATACATTCAACAAGACAAAAAAGATCAAGCTGGCAACATATGCGTCACGCTGCATCGAAAACGAAATATTAATGTACCTTAGACGAAACAGCAAGCGGAAAACAGAAGTCTCAATAGACGAGCCATTAAACGTTGACTGGGACGGCAACGAACTTCTATTATCAGATATTTTAGGAACAGACGAAGATATGGTATACCGTGATATGGAAGAAGAAGCAGAGCGCAGACAGCTCTCAAACGCATTGTCAAAACTTCCGTCACGCGAGCGCCGTATAGTAGAGCTTCGCTATGGAATAAACACAGACGATGACCGCGAAATGACACAAAAAGAAGTAGCCGACTTAATGGGCATCTCCCAGTCCTACATCTCTCGCCTGGAAAAAAAGATTATGAACCGCCTCAGAAAAGATCTGGTACGCTACGGTTAAGCAAATCGCATGTTAAAAGTTTGATAAGAAAAGTCCTTGGGAAAACTCAAGGGCTTTTTTAATGAACGAGCTAAAAAAATATAAAAGCACGACCATTACATCGAGGGGCTTTCGTAACCTACCGGGTAACACTAAATTTCGTAAAACTTTACAAATTCTTAAGGAACGCATTCTTGTAAATTCCATCAAACAGGAATATACTATTCAACAGGCAAATTACTATTTAGAAAGGAAGGCAGCAACAGCTGCGTGATATGTATGGAACGTATAAAAAATTATTTGATTAATTTTATGAGAGGAAGATATGGCATTGATCAGATGTCACAGACATTGTTTATTGCAGCACTTATCTTAATTTTGTTTGCAGGGTTTACTCAAAATTTTCTCTTTGAAATGATTGGAATTGCCTTATTTGCATATGCTGATTACCGGGCACTGTCAAAGAATATCCCAGCGAGAAGAGCAGAGAATGCGCGTTACCAGGAAATGGTAAGAAATATCAAAGAAAAAATCCATCCGACAGGTGCAGATAAGACACATCGTGTTTACATCTGCCCAAATAAGTCATGTGGTCAAAAGATCCGTGTTCCAAAGGGAAAAGGCAAAATTGAAATCACCTGCCCAAAGTGCGGACAGAAGTTTGTAAAGAGAACATAAAAGCTGGAAATAAAAACAAGGGTATACAAATATGTTTGGATATGTTACAATAAACCGCGGTGAACTTAAAGTTCGCGAGCTTGAGACGTATGAGTCTTATTACTGCGGACTTTGCAGAGTATTAAAAGACCGCTATGGACTGGCAGGCTGTACAATGCTCAACTATGATATGACATTTTTGGGCATGCTATTGTCAAGCCTTTATGAAGAAAAGGAAGAACCGGCAAAGCGTGTTTGTCGTCCAGGCTTTAAACGTCCGCTGTTAAAGAAGAAATCAAAAAAGCAGCTTAGTCAGGCGGCAGTAGTCACAGAGTCGCTTGGCTATGCGGCAGATATGAACTATATGCTTGCTTATCATAACCATATGGATAACTGGCTTGATGAGCATAGCTTTGCTTCATTAAATATGGTTCACCTGATGCAGAAAAATTATAGAAAGCTGACAAAGAAATATCCGCGCCAGCATAAGGCAATCGCTTCTTATATACAAAAGCTTCATATTTGTGAGGCCGCCAATGAAAAAAATATCGAGGCCGCAGCCAATCTCACAGGAGAGGCTATGGCAGAGATTTATGCAGCAAAAGACGATTACTGGCAGGATACTCTGCGTCAGATGGGCTACTACATGGGTAAATTTATTTATTTGATGGATGCCTATGATGATGTAGAGAAAGATAGTAAGGATGGCAGCTACAACCCATTTAAGGAGCTGTATAAACAAGAAGGCTTTGAAGAAAAGGTGCGTCAGTACCTTGAGTTAATTATGAGCTGCTGCTGCCGGGCATTTGAAGTACTTCCCATTATTGACAACGCAGAGATTATGAGAAATATTTTGTATGCGGGTGTATGGGCGAAGTATACACGTGTGACGCAGGAGCGAAAGAAACCGGAAACGACCGGTGAGGGAGAAAATAAGGCTGCAGAAAAAGCAGCAGAATGAGTGTGTTTATGGATCCATATCAGGTTTTAGGAGTGTCCCGCGATGCGTCGGACGATGAGATAAAAAAGGCATACCGGAATTTGAGCCGAAAGTACCATCCGGATGCGAACATCAATAATCCAAACAAGGCACAGGCCGAGGAGATGTTTAAAAAGGTACAGGCGGCATATGACCAGATCATGAAAGAGCGTCAGTATGGTGGCCATGGAACAGCAGGCAGCCAGTATGGACCAGGCAGTTCCCACTACGGTGGTTACTCAGGTGGCTACGGAAATTCTTCCTATGGAGGCGGTTCATATCGAAATGGCTCTGATTATGGAGATTTCGGTGGATTTGGCGGATTTGGTGGCTTCGGTGGTTTTGGTGCGTCGGACCGCGAGGAAGAGCCTCGTATGCAGGCCGCACGAAACTTTATAAACTCTGGTCATTATCAGGAAGCATGTAATGTCTTAAATTCCATTCAGGAACGAAATGCAAGATGGTATTATTACAGCGCGATTGCAAATTCAGGTATCGGAAATCAGATCAATGCGCTTGAGTATGCAAGAAAGGCAGTACAGATGGAGCCGGGAAATGCCGAGTATCGTCAGCTTGTGAGCCGTCTTGAGAACAATGGCAGATGGTATGCCGACAGAGGTACCCAGTATGGCTTTGGCACAGACGGGCGCTCAAATTGTCTGTCAGATCTTTGCTGCTGCATGTGTGCTTCAAGTATGTGTGGAGGCGGCTTCATGCCATGCTTTTTCTGTATTTAAATATTTATTGAAAATTTAGGCTGCAGACGCTGTAAAAGACGTTTGCAGCTTTTTTCTTAACAATTTTTTACATCTATGCAAAGATCAGGTTCTTGACTTGACAAACCTATGTTGATTTAATAAAATGGCTCTGTATGTTAAATTAAGAAATAATTAAGGAGAAGGGATAAAGCGATGGTCTTTTCAAGTCTTTTGTTTGTATTTTTATTTCTGACGTTAAACCTCGTCTGTTACTATTCGGTAAAGACGATTCGTCAGAAAAATATTGTACTGCTTGTATTTTCGCTCATTTTCTATGCGTGGGGCGGTGCTGCATATTTGCTTTTGCTTGCCGGAATGGCATTTTGGAGTTGGCTGTGTGCACTTATGATTGAAAAAAATGAGGAGCAAAAAACAAGAAAGCTTTGGATGTGGGCAGAGTGTCTTGTTTTGCTTGGTCTTCTTATCTTTTTTAAGTACATGAATTTCCTTACAGGAAATTTGAGTGCACTGATTGGTTTTCCAAAAGAGGCAACTAAGATTATTCTTCCAATCGGTATTTCATTCTATACCTTCCAGCTGCTTTCATATGTAGTAGATGTATATAGAAAGGAAGTTGCTGCACAGCCGGCATATTGGAAGCTTCTTTTATACTGCAGCCTTTTTCATCAGTGCATTGCAGGTCCGATTGTACGTTATCAGACAGTTGCAGCAGAAATTGATGACAGAAAGGTAACACTTACAGATCTGACTAATGGTATTCGCCGTTTTTCAATTGGTCTTGCAAAGAAAGCAATTTTAGCAAATGGCTGTGCTTCTGTTGCTGATACACTTCTTGCTAATACACAGAGTGCGACAACAGCAGGACTTTGGCTAGGAATGCTCTTTTACATGCTTCAGATTTATCTTGATTTTTCCGCATATTCTGATATGGCCATTGGTATGGGACAGATGGTAGGCTTCCATTATCTTGAAAACTTCAATTATCCATACAGCTCAGTGTCTGTACAGGATTTCTGGAGAAGATGGCATATTTCACTTAGCAGCTTTTTCCGTGATTACGTGTATATTCCGCTTGGCGGAAGCAGAGGAGGAGATCTTCTGACTGTGCGCAATATGTTCATTGTGTGGGCGCTGACAGGAATTTGGCATGGCGCAAGCTGGAACTACATATTGTGGGGACTTTATTTCTTCGTATTTCTTGTATTGGAGCGCTTTGTGTTAAAGAAGGTGCTCGAAAGACTGCCAAGAGCAGTAGGATGGATCTATGCAATGCTTGTAGTATACTTCGGCTGGGTATTATTTAAATTTGAGAATATGGCAGAACTTGGAAACGTTCTTTCAGGTATGTTTGGCTTTGGTCATATGGCTGGAAATCTTTCCACACTCTATACATTGTTAAATAATATTTTCCTTCTTATTATTTCCATTATCGCAGTATTCCCAATTGGAAAGAATCTGCGTATGGCGGCATATCACTATGAAAATAAAAGGAAAAAGGTTCCAACACTTTTGTACTATTTGGATGCAGTTACACCGGTAATATTGATTTTGCTGTCGCTTTTGGCACTTGTCGGAGACAGCTACAATCCATTCTTGTATTTCCAGTTCTAATTTAAGTCCGAAAGAAAGGTTTGTCATGGATAAAAAAGAAAAAGAAGAATTTATGAAACAAAAACGAGCGGCCTATAAAAAGGCTAGAACGTTTGGATTGTTTTTATTTATTGTGGTAATGGCATTTTGCTGTATTCTCGGATTGATGATTCCTGTTCGTCCAAAGGAATCGGTACTAGAAAAAAGAGAGTTAGCAAAGTTTCCGCAAATTACTGTTTCAGGTGTGTTAGATGGAAGTTACTTTTCTGATATTTCCACATGGTACTCTGATTCATATCCGCTTCGTGATGTGTGGATGTCAGGAAGCAATGCTATGAAAAAGCTTTATGGAATAAAAACAAAGCAGATTGTATCAAATAAGGGCACAGCAGATGAGATTCCAGTTGTGACAAAAAATGAAAATGAAGAGACATCTGAGGCTGTTACAGAAGAATCAGAGCAGGAATCTGTTCAGACAGAAGTAACTACAGCGCTAGCAGAAAGTACACCGGCCAAGGCAACAGCACCGGCACAGATTGTGCTTCCGACAGATGATCCGTCATATTCACTTCCGGCTATTACAGGTCAGACATTAAATGGTGTTTATGTAGAGGGAGATACTGGTTACGGTATGTATTTCTTTAACCAGCAGGCAGCTACAACATATATTGATATGGTTAACCGCACTGCAGATACCTTTGCAGGCACAGCAAATGTGTATACTATGCTTGTTCCAAACAGCGAAGCTTTTTATCTGACAGATGAGGAGCGTGCGCAGTTAGAGCCGGATTGGAGAAACGAGAAGGCGGCAACTGATTATTATGTGGCAAGCTTTAACTCAAATGTTAAAAATATTGATATTTATGATGTGCTTGCAGCGCATACAGATGAGTATATTTATTTTAGAACAGATCACCACTGGACAGGACTTGGTGCATATTATGCTTACAATGCGTGGGCACAGGAAAAGGGCGTAGATGCGCACGCGCTTGAAGAATATGAGCAGGTAACATTCCCAGGCTTTACAGGTTCCTATTACACAGAGACGCAGGCAGCAGCAATGGAAGCAAATCCAGATACAGTCATTGCATATAAGCCGCTTACATGTGACAGAATGACATTTACAGATACTGATGGAAATACCTTAAACTGGCCTATCATAAACGATGTATCAGGCTATCGCAGTACACAAAAGTACAGCTGCTTTGCAGCAGGAGATCAGCCATTTAGCTATATTGAAAACCCAAATGTCGCAAATGGACAGGCATGTATTCTTGTAAAGGAATCATATGCAGATGCATTCGTTCCGTATTTAACAGATCATTATCAGTTTATTTACTGGTTTGACTACAGAGAATACAACGGAAATATTACAGAATATATTCGTACTGTCACACAGACAGAGGGAATAAATACGGTCGATATAATGTTCTTAAATGGACTAGATCCAATCAGTTCGATTGAGTCAATGAACCGCTTAAACAGTCTGATGCAGTAACGCACACAGCCGTTAACAGATACGGCGGAAAGGTATGGTTATTTTATTTATGCAGTATTTGATTATTTTTCTGATTTCCATGGTGCCGCTCATTGAGTTAAGAGGTGCAATTCCGTATGCAATCGGATTTAAACTTCCGCTATTGCCATCTTACATCATCTGTATCCTTGGAAATATGCTTCCTGTACCATTTATCTTTTTATTTGCAAGAAAGATTCTCGTGTGGGGAAGTGATAAAAAGTACATTGGCGGCTTCTTCAACTGGTGTCTTAAAAAAGGAGAGAAAGGCGGAAAGAAGCTTCAGGAAAAGGCAGGAAGAGGCCTTTATGTGGCACTGTTTTTGTTTGTAGGAATACCGCTTCCGGGAACAGGCGCATGGACAGGAACACTTGCAGCAAGCCTTCTTGATATGGATTTTAAAAAGAGCACACTTGCTGTTATGTGTGGTGTCGTGCTGGCAGGCATCATCATGGGATTAGTAAGCGGAGGCGTGTTCTCCTTCATTCGATGATAGTATACAACTGCTTTCGAAAGTAAAAGATATGTAGGGGTATCTCAACTGAGATATCCCTTCATTGTTTTTAAGGCACTTTTTTCAAGGCGAGAGACCTGTGCCTGGGAAATGTGTATTTCCTGTGCAATCTCCATCTGAGTCTTTCCCTCATAAAAGCGCATTTTGATGATGCGCTGCTCCCGCTTAGGGAGCTTTTTTAATGCCTCACAAAGTGCAATCTCCTGAACCCAGTTATCCTCTTTATTTTTCTTATCACTGATTTGATCCATGACATAGAGCGTGTCACCGCCGTCACTGTAAACGGGCTCATAAAGACTGAGCGGACTTTGAATCGCATCAAGCGACTGAATAATTTCCTCGCGGTTGATGCTTGTACGCTCAGCAATCTCATCAAGAGTTGGCTCACGGTCAAGCTCCCTTGTCAGAGCTTCCCTTGCGGAAACAGTTTTATAAGCGATATCGCGAAGGGAACGAGAGACACGTATACTGTTATTGTCCCGCAAAAAGCGTCTTACCTCACCGATGATCATCGGAACTGCGTAGGTTGAAAATTTAACCTGATGACTAAGATCAAAATTGTCAATTGCCTTCATTAAGCCAATGCAGCCGATCTGAAACAAATCATCAATATTTTCACCGCTTGAAGAAAAGCGGCCAATCACACTTAAAACGAGACGTAAATTTCCAGTAATGTAAAGCTCACGTGCCTGTTGATCTCCATTTTTGATTCGGTGGAACAAAGTTTCCTTCTCACTGCTGTCAAGCAGAGGCAACGTTGCCGTGTTGACTCCGCAGATTTCCACTTTGTAGCCTGCCATCTGTATCCTTCCTTTCCGCAGCAGTCGCTGCCGCCATAAATTATGCATTAAAAGGATGCACAGAAAGAAGGGGCTTTATACGCGCGTTTATTGCGAAAGACCTTCGGTGCAGGAAAATACCTTGCAATTAAAAATAAAATTCTGTATGATTATAGTGTGGGGCAGCAAAATGTCCCGTGCTGCAAAGGAGAAAACTATGGATACTGTCTTTTTTGACATGGATGGAACACTGATTGACACAGAAAAATATTACAATGTGTGTTGGTGTGAAGCAATTGCAAAATTTGGTTATACCATTACAAAAGAAGAGGCACTTGACCTTAGAAGTCTTGGCCGGCCGCATGTGTATCGCTTTTTTGAAGAAAAATATGGAAAAGGCTTTCCATATGATGAAATGCGTGCATATAGAAAAAAGATCATGGAAGAAATGCTTAAACGAGATGGCATTACTGTAAAGCCCGGTGCAAAAGAAATTCTTTTATGGCTAAAAAGCCGTCAGATACGCTGCATGATCGCAACGGCAACTGATCTTGAGCGCACAAATCGTTATCTTGAAATGGCAGGATTGTCATCTTATTTTGACGAAATAATAAGTGCTGTTATGGTAAAAAACGGAAAGCCGTCACCAGATATTTATCAGCTTGCATGTGAAAAAGCAGGCCGTATACCGTCAGATTGTATTGCAATCGAGGATTCGCCAAATGGTGTACGTGCTGCGGCCGCAGCAGGATGCCGTGTTTTCATGATTCCTGACTTAGATGAGCCAGATGAGGCAACGCGCGCGCTGTGCGAAGGAGTTTTTCCTAGTTTGTCAGAGCTTCGCACGCACTTTGTAAAAATTTTGTAAGTTGCAAGTAACCGCTTTCTGCGGTATGATAGAATAATGTAAGGGCGAAAAGCTCTAAAATTTTTTGAAGGGAAGCATATATGGAAGTAAAAGATAGAAAAGATATTGATGTAAAAGATACATGGAACCTTGAAAGCATTTATGCAAACAATGAATTGTGGGAAGAGGATTACGCCGCTCTTGAAAAGGACGCAGCAGAATTTGCAAAGTTAAAGGGGGCAATTGAAGCAGACGTTAGTAAGATCCCGGCAGTTCTCGATGCTTACTATGGACTGCATCGCCGTTTAAGCAAATTGAGTGTTTACGCAAGAATGCGCTTTGATCAGGACACGACAGACAGCACCTACCAGACAATGTCAGCAAAGATCGGCAGCCTTGGCGTAAAGATTGGCGCAGCTAGTGCCTTTGTAGAGCCGGAGATTCTTTCTTACAGCAAGGAGCAGTTAGAAGCTGCAGAAAAAGAAAATGAACGCACTGCTTATTATGGAAGAAAGATTGAAGAGATGCTTCGCGGACAGGAGCACACATTAGATGCAGAAAAGGAAGAGCTTTTAGCTGCAGCAGGAGACATGGCAGAGGCACCAGATGATATTTTCAGCGTGTTAATGAATGCTGATATGAAGTATCCTGATATCGTGCTTGAGGACGGCACACATCTGCCGCTGACAAACAGCACATATATTTCCTACATGGAGTCACCAGACCGTGCAGTAAGAGAAGGTGCATTTAAGACACTTTACGGTCAGATTGCAAGCTTAAAGAATACATTTGCAGCAATATACCGCGGCAACTTAAAGCAGGCAAAATTTTATGCACAGTCAAGAAAATATTCATCAGCACGTGCTATGTATTTGGCAGATTCAAATGTGCCAGAGAGCGTTTATGACAACTTATTAAGTGCTGTTCACGAGGCACTTCCTATGATGTACCGCTACGTTGCTGTTAGAAAGAAAGTGCTTGGCGTAGACAAGCTTCACATGTATGATGTTTACACACCAATCGTTGCCGCACAGAATCAGACATACGAGTTTGAGCAGGCAAAGCAGATGGTGCTTGAGGCATTAAAGCCGATGGGAGAGGATTATCTTTCTCATGCGCGTGAGGGTCTTGAAAACCGCTGGATTGATATTTATCCAAACAAGGGAAAGAAAGGCGGCGCATACTCTTGGGGCTGCTACGACTCACAGCCATTCATACTGCTAAACTACACAAAAAATCTTGACAGCGTATTTACACTGATTCATGAGATGGGTCATTCCATTCATTCCTACTATTCAATAACTGCACAGGATTACGCATACTCTGATTACAAGATCTTTGTAGCAGAGGTCGCTTCTACATGCAATGAGTGCTTATTGATGCATGATCTTTTGGAAAAGACAACAGATAAGGAGCAGAGAAAATATCTGTTAAATCATTATCTGGACAGCTTTAAGGGAACATTGTTCCGTCAGACGATGTTTGCTGAGTTTGAGAAGACTGCACATGATTACTGTGCACAGGGAAAGCCTCTGACAGCAGAAGCATTAAGTCAGATGTATCTGGAATTAAATCAGAAGTATTTTGGACCAGATATGGAAAAGGATGAGGAGATTGCATACGAGTGGATGCGTATTCCTCATTTCTACACACCATTCTACGTATATCAGTATGCAACAGGATACTCCGCAGCAGTTGCGTTGTCTGCAAAGATCTTAAAGGAAGGAAAGCCGGCAGTAGATGCCTACATGAGCTTCTTAAAGGGCGGTGAGAGCAAAGATCCGATTGATCTTTTAAAGATGGCTGGTGTAGATATGACAACAGAAAAGCCGGTAGCCGATGCACTGGCATTATTTGGAGAGTTAGTAGCAGAGTTGGAAGCACTTGTCTGAAAGGCTGGTGAAACATGACACAATACGAAGCAATAGGCAGACGCCATTCCGTCAGGCGTTTTCAGATGACGGCAATTGATCCGCATATTATGAAGCAGATTAATTGCTTTATTCAGACACTTGCACCGCTGCATCCGCAGGCAGCGTACAGGATCGCCGTTGTGGAGGCATACAATACACAAAAGCATGTTTTTAAGGGCATGTTTTTGGCACAGGCACCATATTATCTGGTGCTTTCAGCAAAGGATCATCCATTTGCGGCAGTCAATGCCGGATATGTGATGGAGCAGCTGGTTTTATATCTGGTATCAAAGGGCTTTGCTACATGTTATCTTGGAGATGCAAAGTCAAAGCCAGATCTTGACCAGTATCAGCCGATGATTGTTGTGGCATTTGGAAAGGCGGCGGCCACGGCAGTAAAAAAGCCGGCTAGCCGCAAGAAGTTAACAGAGCTTGTGAATCAGCCGCCGGTAGCGCAGCAAAATGCCCGAAAGATTATCGAGGCAGCAAGGATTGCGCCATCTGCATTCAATCTCCAGCCTTGGCGTTTTATGCCGCAGGATGGAAAAATTCATGTCTTTATGAAAAAAGAAAGTCTTATGCAGACAAAGCGAATGAAAGAGCTGACGCTTCTTGACATGGGTATTGCTATGTGTCATATGGCGCTTGCGGCAGAAGAACTTTGGCTTGATTGGCGTCTGTCAAGAGAAGATACGTCAAAGGAGCCGATATGGAAGGGCTGCCAATATGTGGCAACACTTTACTATGAGATAAAAAGCTTTTGATTTTGTTTGTTCATAAAATTTTCGCGCCGCGCATAAAGTATGTTAGAAAATGCAAAGCGGTGGGTGAATCCTATAAACACAAGTAATAAAGCAAAGAAAATAAGACGAAGCATGATGGCAGGACTGGCAACATTTGCTGTGGCAATCCTGCTGTTTGCACAGATCGTGTTGTCTGCGGATGAAGCAAAAATGCCAGCGCAGGAATCACTCTATGCCAGATCAGCTGCATTAATTGATGGAGATACTGGCAGACTGCTTTACGGTAAGGAGGAAGATGTGATCCTGCCTATGGCAAGCACGACAAAGATTATGACATGTATTCTTGTGCTTGAGATGATGGAGCCAGAAGAAATATGCACAGCATCTGCCTATGCTGCCTCACAGCCGCAGGTGCATCTTGGCGTGCAAAAAGGCTGGTCATTTCGCTGCGAGGATCTCTTATATTCATTGATGTTAGAAAGCCATAACGATACGGCTGTTATCTTAGCAGAGGCAGCTGCAGGAAGTGTAGAGGGCTTTGCTACATGGATGAATAAAAAGGCAAAAGAGATCGGGCTTAGCCAGACACATTTTGTAACACCAAACGGGTTAGATAATGAGGCACATTATACAACGGCAAGAGAGCTTGCGCTTCTTCTTCGTTATTGCATTCGTACATCGCCAAAAAGCAAAGAATTTTTAAAGATCACGCGTACAGCGCAGTATGAATTTACCGATACGACAGGTGCTTATTCATTTTCAGTGTATAATCATAACGCATTTTTGCAGATGATGGACGGTGCACTGACAGGAAAGACAGGATTTACAGGAAAAGCAGGGTATTGTTATGTCGGTGCCCTAGAAAGAGATGGGCGTCTTTATATAGTATCGCTTCTTGCATGCGGTTGGCCGGGAAATAAAAGCTATAAATGGGCTGATACAAAAAAGCTTATGAACTATGGGCTGTCAGCTTATGAAACAAAAAAGCTTGAGACACCGGCAGTACCCAAAATGAGCGCATCAGTTATTGATGGTGTATATGACTGGACTAAGCAGACAAAGTCACAGGTAAAGTTAATCTGTCCCGATGCACCAGATAAATATCAGGTGCTTGCAAAAGAGGGAGAGAAAATTGAAATTCAAATCAGAGCCAGAAAAGAGCTTGCATCGCCCGTATTAGAAGATGAAGTTTGCGGTGAAGTCTCCTTTTGGCTTAGTGAGGTATGTTTAGGTACATATCCAATTTATCCGGAACAGGCAGTAGACAGACGCGCATTTGTCTGGTATATTATGCGTGTACTTTCTTTGCTGCTGTAATTTGTAGAAAAATCAGGCGGTATAAGGTGAGTAGATTAGACAGAGAAAAAAAGTTGATGGTTGTATTTCCTACAACGACAGATGCCATGCATATGCAGCAGGCAGCCACAAAGTATAAGCTTCCAGGTCGCATGATACCGCTTCCGGGCGGACTAGAGGCTGGATGTGGGCTTGCATGGTGCACATTGCCAGAACAAAAAAATATGCTTGAGGCATTGACAGAAGAGCTTGGAATTAACACACAAGGTTTTTTTGAAAAGGAATGGTGAAAGGAACAATGATGAGAAATTGGAAATTGAGAAGCAGTGTAATTGTACTTGCAGCAGTAATGATGGCTTCGTCAGGCTGCGGCAAAAAAAATAATGATACAGCAAGTCTTCCGCAGCTGCCAAGCCAGACACAAACACAAGAGCAAGAACAAACAATTGAGCAGACTATACCTGTAACGACAGAGGAAGAGGCAATTCCAGTTCCGGTAGCGCCAGGAGAAGTGAATGTATCGTCATCTTCGTCAGCAAGCGCGTCAAGTTTGGCAACTGCATCGTCACAGGCTGTACAGGCAGAAGATGGCTACGAGCCGCGAGATGAAGAAGTTTATGCGACACAAAAGGTTAATATTCGCGAGGCAGCTTCGACAGATGCAGCAAAGGCAGGATCTCTTGAGGCGGGTGCATCCATTCACAGAATAGGCTACACTGCAGAGTGGAGTAAGGTAGAATATAACGGTACAACATGTTACATTGCAAGTGAATATCTTTCAGATAAGGCACCAGAAACTGTAAATCAGCAGGTACAGGCACCAAGCGCAGCTACAGAGCTTTGGAGTGGTGATTTAAGTGCACTCAGTACGAGTGAGTTCAGCGGAATTGCAGACTATAGGGATCGCGATGCGTTAAATGTTCCGAATGGATGCTATTACTTAAAGAAACTGTATGGAAAGTATAATGCAAAGTTTATTGAAGATACATCAAAGAAAGTAATTTATCTTACTATGGACGAGGGATATGAGGCAGGCTTTACACCTCAGATTCTTCAGACACTTCGCGAGAAGAATGTAAAAGCAACCTTCTTTGTCACAAAAGAATTTTATGACAGCAATCCAGAGTACATTAAACAGATGATTGATGAAGGTCACACTGTAGGAAATCACACCTGCAACCACAAGAATATGCCATCGCTTTCACTTGAGGAGCAGACAAACGAGATCATGGTTCTTCACAACCTGGTTAAAGACAACTTTGGTTACGAGATGAAGCTGTTTAGATTCCCAGAGGGTTCTACAAGTGAGCAGTCATTAGGTCTTGTAGAAAGCCTCGGCTACCAGAGCGTATTCTGGAGCTTCCACTATTTAGATTACAACTCCGATGCTCAGAAAGATCCGGCAGAGACATTGCAGCTTTGCATGGACAGCATCCATCCTGGTGCAATCTATCTGCTTCATGCAAAGTCAGCGACAAACACACAGATCCTTGGAGAATGGATCGATGCAGTGCGCGCCGCAGGCTATGAATTTGGAGGTGGACTGCCGACTACGTGGTAACCATAAAAAAATCCCCTGATAGAGGAGAAATCCTCTACCGGGGGATTTTTGTGTGTTTAAAATTTGAGTAATCTTATTTACTTCTCTGCGCGAAGGAATGCCTCGTATCCGCGACATGTCTCGTAAACGTCGATCTTACTTACAACTTCCCACGGTGCGTGCATGTTAAGAACCGGAACGCCACAGTCGATAACTTCCATGTTCAGGTTTGCAAGGATATAAGCGATAGTTCCGCCGCCTCCCTGGTCAACCTTTCCAAGCTCGCTAGTCTGGAAGAATACGCCTGCATCGTCCATTACCTTTCTAAGGTAAGCGATATACTCTGCATTAGCATCATTGCAGCCGCTCTTTCCGCGAGCACCGGTATACTTATTGAATGTGAAGCCTCTTCCACAGAAAGCACTGTTCTTTCTCTCATTTACCTCTGGGTAATTTGGATCAAATGCAGCACTTACGTCAGATGAGAGCATCTTGGAGTTTTTCAGACAGCGGCGAAGAATAAGATCGCTGTATGATGCGCTAGTCAGTGCAATAAGCTCAGCAACGATATTCTCGAAGAAACGGGAATGCATACCAGTAGCACCGTTGCTTCCAACCTCTTCCTTATCAACAAGCAGACAGCAGCTTGTATGTACAGGATTCTCTACCTTGAGCATAGCAGCAAGAGAAGTGTAGGAGCATACACGGTCATCATGGCCATAGCCCATGATCATGCTGCGGTCAAGTCCATAATCTCTTGCAGGACCAGCCGGAACGATCTCAAGCTCAGCAGACAGGAAATCTTCTTCCTCAATGTCATACTTTTCCTTTAACATAGAAAGGATCAGCTCCTTAACAGGCTCCTTGCAGTCATCAGAAGCATTCATAACAGGACGGCTTCCAACAGTCAGATTTAACTTCTCGCCCTCGATTGCCTTAGAGAGAGTCTTTGCCATCTGATCACCAGATAAGTGAATCAAAAGATCAGAGATACCAAGTACCGGATCAGACGGATCCTCACCGATTACAACATTGACAACAGTGCCGTCCTTCTTTGCAACAACGCCGTGAAGAGCAAGCGGAAGAGCAACCCACTGATATTTCTTGATTCCGCCATAGTAGTGTGTATCAAGAAGAGCAAAATCCTCATCCTGATAAAGCGGATTCTGCTTAACATCAATACGAGGAGAGTCAATGTGTGCACCAAGGATATGCATACCCTTTTCCATCGGCTCAGTACCAACTACAAATAAAGCAATTGTCTTGCCCATGTTGTTAGCATAAACCTTATCGCCAGCCTTTAATGGTGTACCAGCCTCGATACAGTCATTTAAGTTCTTGTATCCAGCAGCCTCAGCCAGACGAATACTTTCCTCTACGCACTCACGCTCTGTCTTGCAGTCGGAGATGAATTTGATATAATCAGTGCAGAGTGCATTTACCTGTGCGAGCTTTGCTTCATCGCAGGATTTCCATGCATTTTTACGTTCCATAACAAATACTTCCTTTCTTTTTGGGAAAACATAGAGTATCCCTTATCATTCTTATTCATTATACCATAGGAAATGAAGTTTGTCTTATTAAAAGTACAAAAAATTGCAAATTCTTGTTGAATTATTTGCTCAAAAACGATACAATGTTAAATGGCAGAAGATGGTTTTAACCATTAGAATAAAAAATTAAACGGAGGACGAATATGAGTACAACATCACAGAATTCAGCAAGCAGCCGTATAAGTGCTTTGCTTGATGACAACAGTTTTGTTGAGATCGGCGGATCAGTTACTGCCAGAAATACCGATTTCAATTTGCAGAACAAAGAAACACCTGCAGATGGAGTATTAACAGGATATGGTACTATTGATGGTGCCCTTGTCTATGTTTACAGCCAGGACGCAACTGTTCTGGGCGGTTCCATCGGAGAAATGCACGCAAAGAAGATTGTAAAGCTTTACAGCCTTGCAATGAAGGTAGGTGCACCGGTAATCGGTCTGGTAGACTGTGCAGGAATGAGATTAGAGGAGGCTACCGATGCATTAGAGGCATTTGGTAAGCTGTATGAGTGCCAGGCACTTGCATCTGGCGTAGTTCCACAGATCACAGCAGTTTTCGGAACCTGCGGCGGCGGTATGGCAGTAGTTCCGGCTCTGACTGATTTCACATTTATGGAGGCAAAGAACGCAAAGCTGTTCGTTAATTCTCCAAATGCATTAGAGGGCAACAAGACTGAGAATACAGCAAACGCAGCATTCCAGAGCAGCGAGGCTGGTATGGTAGATGTAGTTGCACAGGAAGATGAGCTGTTAGAGAGCATCCGCACCTTAGTAAGCATTCTGCCGGCAAACAACGAGGATGACATGTCCTACAGCGAGTGCACAGATGACTTAAATCGTGCATGTACAGATCTTGAAGCATCAGCAGCAGATCCGGCACTTAGCCTGCCAATGATCTCTGATGATAACTTCTTCTTCGAGGTAAAGAAGGATTACGCAAAGGATATGGTAACTGGCTTTATCCGCTTAAACGGAAACACCATCGGCGCAATTGCAAACCGTACTGCTTTATATGACGAAGAGGGCAAGGAGGCTGAGACCTTCGACGGTACCTTAAGCGCAGAGGGTGCTGAGAAGGCAGCAGAGTTCGTAAACTTCTGTGACGCATTCTCCATCCCAGTTTTAACATTGACAAATGTTACCGGATACAAGGCAACAAAGTGCCAGGAGAAGAGAATCGCAAAGGCAGCTGCAAAGCTGATTTATGCATTCCATGATATGACTGCTCCAAAGGTAAATGTAATCGTAGGCGCAGCAAACGGAACAGCATCCTTAGCAATGAACAACAGTGCAGATATGACATATGCATGGCCGCAGGCTACCATCGGCATGATGGATCCAGTAAGTGCAGCAAAGATCATGTATGCAGATGAGATTGCAAAGGCAGATGATAAGAATGCTCTTATAAGCGAGAAGGCAGCAGCTTACGCTAAGCTTCAGGCAAGTGCAGAGTCTGCAGCTAAGAGAGGTTATGTAGACAGCATTATCGCTCCGGAAACTACAAGACAGATCGCTGCAGCAGCATTTGAGATGCTGTTCACAAAGAGAGAGGACCGTCCGGCAAAGAAGCACGGTACCGTTTAATCCAGAAACACAGTACCGTGTGAACACATCGCGGATTAATGATCCCCTATGTGTGTACGGGGTGGAATGAGAGGTAGATATGAAAAGAAAGTTAGCAGTATTATTAAGTGTGCTGCTGTGTGCGTTTGGGCTGACTGCCTGCTCCTCATCCAGTGCTTCTGATACAGCAAGTGAGGACATGGCTGTCTACAAGACAGAGGCAGTTGCACTCATTGATACACTTGTAAATGAGCAGAAAACACTTGACGAGTTAAAGGCTGAGGCAAATGACGAGGATGAGGCCGCTGCATTTGAGGCTGGTTTTTCAGCGTGGGAAGATGCAAAGGAAGAACTCGGCGCAGTTAGCGAGATCAAAGAGGATTCTGCTGATGTCAGCTACGAAAACCAGAACAAGCTTTATGTTGTCAGTGTAGACGGAACCTTTGACAAGCGTGATGCAGTTGTCACTGTTACCTTTGATAAGAAGGGAAATTTAAGTTCTGTTGCATTCAACGGTGTTTATACACTGGGTGAGAAGATGTCAAAGGCAGCCTTAAATACCGTTATGGGTCTGGCAGTCGTATTCATTATGCTGATCTTCATCAGCTTGATCATCTACTGCTTCAAGTTTATCCATGAGGCAGAGGAAAGAGCAGCTGCAAAGAAGAAGGCTTCAGAGCCTGCTCCGGCACCTGCACCAGCACCAGTAGTAGAAGAAACAGTAGAAGAAGAGGACGATCTTGAGCTTGTAGCTGTTATTGCAGCAGCAATCGCAGCAAGCGAAGGTACCGATCCGAATGGTCTGGTAGTTCGTTCTATTAAGAGAGTTGGCAAGACAAACAACTGGAAAAGAGCATAAAAGCAGCCGCAAAGCGGCAGAAGGAGATTAAGATGAAAAATTATACCATTACTGTAAATGGCAATGTATATGAAGTAACTGTTGAAGAAGGAACCGGATCCGCAGCAGCTGCAGCACCAAAGGCAGCTCCTAAGGCAGCACCGAAGGCTGCTCCAAAGGCAGCAGCACCGGCTGGCGCACAGGGTGCTGTAAAGATCAGCGCTCCAATGCCAGGTAAGATTCTTGGTGTTAAGGCAAACGCTGGTGACGCTGTAAAGAAGGGTCAGGTAATCGTTGTTCTTGAGGCTATGAAGATGGAGAATGATATCGTAGCACCTCAGGATGGAACCGTAGCTTCTATCAATGTAACAGCAGGACAGTCCGTTGAGTCTGGCGCAGTACTTGCTACAATGAACTAATGAAGCTCCTACGTAAGTAGGTGAATCCTGCATATGCAGGAAATATACGGGAGGTATTAGACAATGAGTTATGTAACTGAAACATTAGGCAATCTAATCCACCAGACCGCGTTCTTCAATCTGTCATGGGGCAACCTGTTAATGATCCTTGTTGCACTGGTATTCTTATACCTGGCAATCAAGAAGGGATACGAGCCGTTACTGCTTGTGCCGATTGCATTCGGTATGCTGCTTGTTAACATGTATCCGGAAATCATGGCAAACCCGGAAGACACTTCAAACGGTGTTGGAGGATTACTGCATTATTTCTATATTCTGGACGAGTGGAGTATTCTGCCGTCTCTGATCTTCATGGGTGTTGGTGCGATGACTGACTTCGGTCCGCTGATCGCAAACCCAATCAGCTTTTTGATGGGTGCTGCTGCACAGCTTGGTATCTACCTGGCTTACTTTATGGCAATCCTTATGGGATTCTCTGATAAGGCAGCTGCAGCAATCTCTATCATTGGCGGTGCTGACGGCCCGACCTCTATCTTCCTTTGCGGTAAGTTAGGACAGACACAGTACATGGGACCAATCGCCGTTGCTGCATATTCTTACATGTCTCTTGTTCCGATCATTCAGCCGCCGATCATGAAGGCACTGACTACAGAGAAAGAGAGAAAGATCAAGATGGAGCAGCTTCGTCCAGTATCAAAGCTGGAGAGAATCCTGTTCCCGATCATCGTAACAATCGTTGTTGTTTTGATTCTTCCAAGTACTGCACCGCTTATCGGTATGCTTATGCTTGGTAATTTGTTCCGCGAGAGTGGTGTTGTTAAGCAGCTTACTGAGACAGCTTCCAACGCACTTATGTATATCGTAGTTATCCTTCTTGGTACTTCTGTAGGTGCATCTACCAGTGCAGAGGCATTCTTAAAGATGGATACCTTAAAGATCGTTGCACTTGGTATGATCGCTTTCGCATTTGGTACTGCAGGCGGTGTCCTTCTTGGAAAGCTTTTGTGCAAGGTTACAAAGGGCAAGATCAATCCGCTTATCGGTTCAGCAGGTGTATCTGCCGTTCCGATGGCAGCGCGTGTATCACAGAAGGTTGGTTCAGAGGCAGATCCGAGCAACTTCCTTTTGATGCATGCAATGGGACCAAACGTAGCCGGTGTTATCGGTACGGCCGTTGCGGCAGGTACGTTTATGGCAATATTTGGAGTATAAAGTTCACTCGTCAGACTGTTGTGCAAGGATCTCATGCTTGCATGAAGATCCTGCATAACGGACTGACGAAGGGAGCGACCGGTCATGAACAAAACAAGAACTGCGAAGCAGTGATAGCGCGATAGCGCGGTTTTGTGAATGGGCGCGAGTGAACTTTATTTAAAAACACGTATACTGATAAAATTTGGAGGTAATATAATGGCAGAGCAAGTAAAAAGGCCAGTAGGAATTACAGAGACGGTCTTAAGAGATGCGCATCAGTCTCTGATGGCAACTAGAATGACCACAGAGCAGATGCTTCCAATCGTTGAGAAAATGGATCAGGTAGGATACCACTCCGTAGAGTGCTGGGGTGGCGCTACATTTGATGCCAGCCTTCGTTTCCTGAAGGAAGATCCGTGGGAGAGACTGCGTAAATTAAGAGCAGGCTTCAAGCATACAAAGCTGCAGATGCTGTTCCGTGGACAGAACATCTTAGGCTACAATCACTATGCAGATGACGTAGTAGAGTACTTCGTACAGAAGTCAGTTGCAAATGGTATGGATATCATCCGTATCTTCGACTGCTTCAACGATCTGCGTAACTTAAAGACAGCAGTAAACGCAACAAAGGCAATCAAGAAGGAGAACCCAAATGCTGAGGCACAGATCGCACTGTGCTACACCCTTGGTGATGCTTACACACTTGATTACTGGAAGAAGATTGCAAAAGAGATTGAGTCCATGGGTGCAGATTCTATCTGTATCAAGGATATGGCAGGTCTTCTTGTTCCGTATAAGGCAACTGAGCTTGTTACAGCTCTTAAGAGCGCAACAAAGCTTCCGATTCAGATTCATACCCACTACACCTCTGGTGTTGCATCCATGACATATATGAAGGCAGTTGAGGCTGGCGCAGATGTTATTGATACAGCAATGAGCCCATTAGCTATGGGTACCAGCCAGCCGGCTACTGAGGTTATGGTAGAGACTTTCAAGGGAACTCCATACGATACAGGTCTTGATATGAAGCTTCTGGGAGAGATCGCTGACTACTTCCGTCCGATTCAGGAGGAAGCTCTTAAGTCTGGCCGCATCAACCCGAAGGTTATGGGCGTTAACATTAAGACTTTGATGTATCAGGTACCGGGCGGTATGCTTTCCAACCTGGTAAGCCAGTTAAAGGAAGCAGGTGCTGAGGACAAGTACTATCAGGTGCTTGAGGAAGTTCCGAGAGTACGTAAGGACTTCGGAGAGCCGCCGCTTGTTACTCCGTCTTCTCAGATCGTTGGTACTCAGGCAGTTCTTAACGTTCTTCAGGGCGAGAGATACAAGATGATGACCAAGGAGTCCAAGAAGATCTTAAGAGGTGAGTTTGGACAGACTGTTAAGCCATTTAACAAGGAAGTTCAGAAGAAGGCAATCGGAGACGAGAAGCCGATCACCTGCCGTCCGGCAGATCTGATCAAGCCACAGTTAGACAACTTCCGCAAGGAGGCAGCTCAGTATATCCAGCAGGACGAGGATGTACTGACCTATGCACTGTTCCCGCAGGTTGCTACTGAGTTCTTCAAGTATCGTGAAGCACAGCAGACAAAGGTAGATCCAGCTGCTGCGGATACAAAGAATAAGGCATACCCGGTATGATACTAGAATTGCGAAAGCTGCGAAGCAGCGGAGCAATTCGTAGGTATCATTTACAGTAAAATAATAAAAAGGGACTCTTGGAAAACAAGGGTCCCTTTTTTGAAAAAAGGATTGTGTGAAAATTTTTTATGAGCAAAGTAATAGTAATAGGCGGCGGTGCCGCTGGAATGATGGCTGCATTAAAGGCAGCCGAGAATGGTCATGACGTGACACTGCTTGAGAAAAATGAAAAGCTTGGAAAAAAGCTTTTTATCACAGGAAAGGGTCGATGCAACGTGACAAATGCCTCCGATATGGAGACAATCATGAGCCAGATCGTGACAAATCCACGTTTTCTTTACAGTGCATTTTCTGACTGCAGCAACACAGATGTCATGGAACTTATTGAAAACGGTGGATGTCCGCTTAAGATAGAAAGAGGTCAGCGCGTATTCCCAGAGTCAGATAAGTCCTCTGATATAATAAGCTGCTTTTCACGCCTTTTAAAAAAGGCTGGCGTAGAAATTATATTAAATAAGGAAGTAACGCATATCATCACCGAAGAAGGACGTGCAGCAGGCGTGTCACTTTCCGATGGAAAAAAAATAAGCGCCGATGCCATAGTGCTTGCAACAGGAGGTCTTTCCTATGCGTCAACAGGCTCCACGGGAGACGGACACCGCATGGCAAGAGAGCTTGGTCATACAGTGACACCATGCTTTCCGGCATTAGTGCCAGTTAACACAAAAGAAGACTGGTGCCGCACACTGCAGGGACTGTCACTTAAAAATGTTACCTTCACTGTAAAAGACGGCAAAAAGAAGCTGTATGAGGATTTTGGAGAGATGTTGTTCACTCATTTTGGCATCAGCGGACCACTTGTATTAAGTGCAAGCAGTAAAATCGTCAAAAAGCTTGATAAAAATCCGCTTTCAGCTTTTATAGACTTAAAGCCGGCGCTTACAGACGAGCAGCTTGATGCAAGACTTTTGCGAGACTTCTCACAGGAAAAAAATAAGCAGTTTAAAAATGCATTAAATGGCTTATTCCCGGCAAGACTAGCAGAGCAGATCGTCATTTTGTCAGGCATAAATCCAGACAAGGAAGTAAACGCCATCACAAAAGAAGAGCGTGCCCATCTTGTTTCTTTAACCAAAAATCTCCCATTGACCATTCTTAGTGTCAGGAGTTATAATGAAGCTATTATCACGCAGGGCGGTGTCAAAGTGCAGGAAGTACAGCCAAAGACCATGGAGTCAAAGCTTGTACAGGGACTGTATTTTGCAGGAGAACTACTAGACATTGATGCCCTCACAGGGGGCTACAACCTGCAGCTTGCATGGTCCACGGGAAGCCTGGTAGGGGATAGTATTGTATAAATACGTGAATAGCGTGACAAACACTTCACCGAAACGCCTCGCAGAAGAATCGTAAAAAGAAAAGGAGACAAACAAATGGGTTTTAACATCGCAATTGATGGTCCGGCAGGAGCCGGAAAAAGCACCATCGCAAAGCTTGCAGCAAGCGAGCTTTCCTATATATATGTAGATACAGGCGCCATGTACCGCGCAATCGGTCTGTATGTATATCGTAAGCATGTGCCAGAAGAAGATACAAACGCTATTGGAGAGACTGCGAAAGAGACAGAAGTTTCCATTCGTTATATCGACGGTGAGCGCCATGTATATTTAAATGGTGAGGATGTAAGTGAAGAGATCAGAAAAGAGCATATTGGCCATATGGCATCTGTAGTTGGCGCAGTGCCTGCTGTAAGAGAGCATCTCTTATCACTTCAAAGACAGATTGCACAGGAAAATGATATCATCATGGATGGAAGAGACATTGGTACATGTATTCTTCCTAATGCAGATGTAAAGATCTTTCTGACAGCAAGTGCCGAGGAAAGGGCAAGAAGACGCTACTTAGAGCTGCAGTCAAAGGGCGATAATACGCCATATGACGTTGTGCTTGCCGATATTAAAGAGCGCGACTACCGTGACACGCACAGAGATATCGCACCGTTAAAGCAGGCTGAGGATGCTGTATACCTTGATACGTCAAACATGACAATTGAAGAAGCAGCAGCAAAGGTAGTAGAGCTTGCAAAGGCGGCACGCTGATGGAAGTAATTCTTGCAAAAAGCGCGGGCTTTTGCTTTGGCGTGCGCCGCGCAGTAAACGAAGTTTATCGTTGTCTTGAGGAAGAAAAGGATACACCAATCTATACCTTTGGTCCAATCATCCACAACGATGAAGTGGTCAACGATTTAAAGAATAAAGGTGTGCAGGTAGTTGACACATTAGAGTCGCTTGCAGCACTTAAAAAGGGCATTGTCATAATCCGCTCCCATGGTGTTGGCCGTGACACCGAAACAAAGATGCGTGAGCTTGGCATGCGTGTTATTGACATGACATGTCCGTTTGTAAAAAAGATTCACCGTCTTGTAGAAGAAAAGTCAAAAGAAGGCTACCAGATCGTCATAGCCGGAAATCCTGTGCATCCAGAGGTTGTAGGCATTGTAGGATGGAGCACAGACGGCGCATCAGTTGTAAAAGATGCGGAAGAAGCACAAAAGCTGGTATTAGACCCTAAAAAACCCGTTTTTGTGGCAGCACAAACGACATTTCACTACATTAAATTTCAAAATATAGTTGACCAATTAGAAAAAAAAGAGTACAATATAAATTGCGTTAACACTATCTGCAATGCAACCAGAAACCGGCAGGAGGAAGCAGCCAGTCTCGCAGCCTCAGTAGATGGCATGCTGGTCATAGGTGGGAGTCATAGCTCCAACACGCAGAAGCTGTTTGAAATATGCAAAAAAGAATGTAATAATACCCATTACATACAAACCGCTGAGGACCTAGACACCAATTGGTTTTTGACAGCAGACAGGGTGGGTGTTACAGGAGGGGCATCAACCCCGAATATAATCATTGAGGAGGTTCTACACCATGTCAGACGAATTCGGACAATTATTAAGTGAGCAGAAAGAAGTTGCAATTAGCCAGGGCGCAGTTGTATCCGGTCAGGTTATTGCAGTAAAGGAAGACGAGATTGTCCTAAATATAGGATATAAAGCAGATGCTGTCATTAGCCGCAACGAATTTACCAACATCCCGAATGCAAATCTGTGCGACCTTGTAAAGGTTGGCGATGAGATCGAGGCTAAGGTTGTTAAGATGAACGACGGCGAGGGCCAGGTTCAGCTTTCTGTACGCAAGCTGCAGGCAGAGAGAGGAAGCAAGGTTCTTGAGGACGCATTCGAGAACAAGACTGTATTAAAGGCAGTTGTTACTGAGATCTCCACTGGTGGATTAAGCGTAGTAGTTGATCAGACCAGAGTATTTATCCCGGCAAGCCTTGTATCCGATGTATACGAGAAGAATCTTGAGAAGTACAAGGGACAGGAAGTTGAGTTTATCGTTACTGAGTTCAACCCGAAGAAGCACAGAATTATCGGTAACTGCAAGGAGCTGATCATCGAGAAGAAGAAGAAGATGCAGGAAGAGCTCTTCGCAAAGCTTGAGGTTGGTCAGACCGTTGAGGGTACTGTAAAGAACGTTACAGATTTCGGTGCATTCGTAGATTTAGGCGGAGCAGATGGTCTGCTTCACATTTCTGAGATGAGCTGGGGCCGTATCGAGAATCCTAAGAAGGTATTCAAGAGTGGTGATAAGGTTAAGGTTCTTGTAAAGGCAATCGATGGAAATCGTATCGCACTGAGCATGAAGTTCCCGGAGGAGAATCCGTGGAAGGATGCAGAAGAGAAGTTTGCAGTAGGTACTGTTGTTACTGGTAAGGTAGCACGTATGACTGACTTCGGTGCATTCGTAGAGTTAGAGTCAGGTGTTGATGCACTGCTTCACGTTTCTCAGATTTCCAGAGAGCGCGTAGAGAAGCCACAGGATGTTCTGTCCATCGGTCAGGAAATCACCGCAAAGGTAGTAGACCTGAACGTAGATGCAAAGAAGATCAGCCTGAGCATGAAGGCTCTTGCAAACGATGAGGATCAGGAATAATCCGTAAGAAATACATCAAATAAAGTGAATGTAAAACGACCGGGTAGAAAAATCTACCCGGTCGTTTTTGATTAAAGCAAGCGGTTC